>Ga0310121_10001265_pt1 | contig 26260 bp, 25 predicted proteins | sample CB27_Tmax_986_MG_FD_203504 | JGI IMG/M metagenome (GOLD analysis project Ga0310121, IMG submission 203504) | Marine microbial communities from Western Arctic Ocean, Canada - CB27_Tmax_986 | ecosystem: Environmental > Aquatic > Marine > Oceanic | place: Canada: Western Arctic Ocean | collected... | reverse complement strand
GAGGATGATGCCCCTGAGCTGCCGCCAAGTTGGGCCGAGGCACCAGACCGTCCGAACCGTAAGGGTCGTAAGGTAGACTGAGGCAAGACAATGATTGAGATCACCCAGGCGGCGGCGAAACGGATCCAGAGCGCCATGCGACAGGAGGGGATTGCCGAGGGCGGTCTCCGAGTGGGCGTCAAGGCTGGCGGGTGCTCGGGTATGAGCTACATCTTCAAGTGGGAGCAGACACCCACGTCGGATGACGAGATTTTTCAGAGCGACGATGGGGCGAAGATTTTCGTTGACCCCAAGAGCTTCAAGTATCTCGACGGCACCGTGCTGGACTGTGACCCCAACATGCTTGGCCAGAACTTGATTCTGCGCAATCCCCACGCCAAGACTGAGTGCGGGTGCGGCCTGTCGTTCGGTCTCTGAGTCGCTGAGTCGCGGGGCCCACGCGCGTCAGTGTCCCCCAGTCTTCCCACCGGCGGGGCTCGGGGTGATGTGATGGCTGCTAGGGCCACGCCGCGTCCACCAGAGCGACATGCCCCCTGCCGACGTAGACCCGATCCGCGATGGCCACCCTTCCACCCGGCCATTGGCCGTGGTGTCGAATCGGGAGCCCTATCTGCACTCCAAGGCGGAGGACGGGTCCGTCACCTGGTCACCAACCACCGGTGGGGTATCGGTCGCGCTGGACGCACTCATGCGGGAACGTGGCGGCGTGTGGGTCGCCCACGGCGCCGGTGATGCCGACAAGAGTGTCGTTGACGCCGGGGACCGGGTGCGGGTGCCGCCGGACGCGCCGTCCTATGCTCTTCGCCGCATCTGGCTGAGCGAGACCGAGGAGCGGCACTACTACGAAGGATTCGCCAACGAAGGACTCTGGCCGCTATCGCATGTGGCGCACGTCAAACCTATATTCCGGGCCGAAGACTGGCGGGTGTATCGAGGAGTCAACGACCGGTTCGCACGCGCCGTCGATGACGAGCTGCCGGACCGAGTGGCTCCAGTGTTCATTCAGGACTATCACCTCACGCTGGTGCCGCACTACTTGCGACAGCGGCGTCCGGACGCGCGTATCGCGCTGTTCTGGCACATTCCGTTCCCGCATCCGGACACGCTCCGGGTCTGTCCCTACCGTCGAGAGATTCTTGAAGGCTTGGCGGCGACGGATCTCCTCGCGTTCCAGCTCGAGCGGGACCGACGCAATTTCCTGGCCGCGGCCCGCGCCGAGCTGGGGGCCACCGTTGACCACGGTCGGGTCCATGCGTCGAACCACACCACCACCGTCTGCACCGCGCCGATCGGCGTTGACTTCGATCGCATCCAGTCCATTGCCAGAGACCCCGGCCTTGAGACGGAGATGACTCGGCTGCGGCGGGAGCTGCGGATCGAGACGCCGCTGGTCGGCGTCGGGGTCGACCGACTCGACTACACGAAAGGGATTCCAGAGCGTCTCGAAGCGCTCGACGCCTTGTTCACCCGATCGCCGGGGCTGGCCCATCAGCTGACGTTCGTCCAAATCGCGGTGCCGTCCCGGTCGAAGCTGGACCGTTACGCGGCCGTGGAGGCAGACATCGACCAGCGCGTTGCCGCCCTGAACGCCAAGCATGGGCCGGGCCCCGGCGGCAGCGGGCCGATCCGGTATCGGAAATCGGCCCTCCGCATCAAGCGTCTCGTCGCGTTGTATCGATTGGCCGACTTTTGCATCGTGAGCTCCCTCCACGACGGAATGAATCTCGTGGCCAAGGAGTTTGTCGCCGCGCGGGACGATCTCGACGGCGTGCTGGTGCTGAGCGAGATGGCCGGCTCGGCGCAGGAGATGAGAGAAGCGGTCATCATCAATCCCTACGACGTCGAAGGGTTCGCGAACGGGCTCCAACAGGCACTCGACATGCCGCTCGATGAGCGTCAGCGTCGCATGCGCGCGCAGCGGCGCGTCGTGGCCGGTCACGATGTCTTTCGATGGGCGTCGGATATTCTCGGGGGACTCGAACACCTGGACCCGCGCTCGTGGCCGCTTGCCCCGGGTGGCCGAGTTCAGGCTCCGCAGCGACAAAGCGAGTAGCGACCTGCTCCACCCCTTGGCTCCCGAGCGGCCATGTGTACCCGCGGGTCTTCAGATCACTCCACGAAGGACTGGGGGCCGCGTCTCATGCGGACCTGGCGACCGGCGTGAGGGTTGCGCTCAGCCTCTCCAGCGTGCCATTCTCTGTGTCTAGAAATTCAGAAGGAGCGACCACATGTCACGTGCGAAGCAGGGGAACTCGCGGCGTCGGTTCATGAAACAGGCTGTCCTGGGCGCCGGCGCCACCGCGGCGACGCTCGGCGCCGGAAGCGTCGGACTGGCTGCGGCCGAAGAGGACGCGGCCCCGATTCGGGTGCCGGACGAGTTCGCTACCGCCAAGAACGCTCCCCTGCCGACCGTCGACTTTCCCATGACCGGGGCGCAGGTCTTCGCGCGGGCCTGTAAAGAGGAAGGTGTCGCGGCGCTGTTTTGTTGCCCCGGCAACTACAGCGTGGTGCACGCCATTTCCGACACCGGCATCCCGACCTACGGCGGTCGTCACGAAGGGTCGCTCTGTCATGCCGCCGATGCTTTCACCCGGGTGACCGGCGAGGTGGCCGCCACGTCCGGGACCGAGGGGCCGGGATTCACTGACATGATCTGCGGCATCGCGACGGCCAACGCCGCCCGGTCGCCCGTGCTGGTGCTGGCGAGCAACAAGACGATTTTTGCGGAGGATACCGAGCGGGGCATTCAGGACGCCTATCAGCAGCCAACCACCGAGGGTATTCGTAAGTGGGGGAAGCGACTGATTACCCCGGCTCGTGTCCATGAGTATGCCGGTTACGCGTTCCGGCAGCTTCGGAGCGGCGTGCCCAAGCCGGTCCACCTCGACTTCCCGGCCGAGATCGCGAACGCCCGGTTCCGGGACGCCAGCGAGATCGAGTACTTCTACGACAAGACGAAGTACCGCACCGACACAAAACCGCATCCAGACCCGCGTGCCATCGATCAGGCGGTCGCCTTGCTGCGTGATGCCGAGCGCCCGATGATCGTGTCCAGCAACGGCGTGTTCCACACCCGGGCATGGGACGCCCTGCGTCAGGTGGCCGAGCGGGCACAGATTCCGGTCGTGGAGTCCGGCGCCACCAAGGGGCAGTTCCCAGCCGACCACGCGCTGTCAGCCAGCACGGCCCCGGGCGCGTTGGCCAGTGCCGACCTGGTGCTGCTGGTGGGTCAATACTGCATGCCCACCCAGGGCGAGTTCGCCTTCGGCCCGGACACGAAGTACATCCGCATTGACCCGGAAGCGGGGGACATCGGCCGGAACCTCCCGATCGATCTCGGTATCGTCAGTGACGAGAAAGCGGCGCTCGAAGCGCTGGCCGCCGCCGTGCCTCAGATGCGACACGACGCCTGGGTGGCCGAAGTGGCCGCCGCGCGGGCCGAGTTCGAGGCGGAGAACGAGCAGTACTACCAGACCGGTCTCGGCTACACCGACGCCGTTCACCCGTCGGTCATCGGCAAGGAACTGGCGGACTTCCTGCAGGCCGGCAACCTGCCACGCGACCGGACGACGATTGTCCAGGGCGGGTATGGCATCGCCCGATACACACGCCGCTATCTTCGGAGCTACCGGCCTGGACAGATCATGAACGGCGCCTACCAGTACGGCGCCATCGGTCCCGACGTTGGCTACACCATCGGGGTCGCGGCGGCGGTACAGCAGGGCGTCGGGCCGCAGGCCGCCTACAAAGGCCACCCGATCATAGCGATCACGGGTGACGCTGGATTCGGCTACAGCGGGATGGAGATGGAAACGCTGTCCAAGTATCGGCTGCCCGCCGTTGTCATCGTGTACAACAACAATGCGTGGGGCACCTGGGAGGGGCAACGCAACAATCAGGTCGGGTTGCCGGTCCACTTGTTCCAGGAGAACCTGCGGTACGACAAACTCGGGGAGGCGCTTGGCGCGCACGGCGAGTATGTGACGGCGCCTGGCGAGTTCAGGCCGGCACTTGAGCGAGCGTACCAAGTGGCGCTCGACGAGAGCCGTCCCTCGGTGGTGAACGTGCAGGCGAAGAAGGAGTTCTGGCTCCGCGACCAGTATGCGCCTGGGTTCCTCGGCAAGATCGAGCCGGGCGTGATGTCGTACTACCACTAGCGCGGTGCACGAGTCGAAGGTCACCCGAGGCTACCTACGGAGAGGAAGAAGCCGGCACGCTGTGCCGGCTTCTTCTATATTGAGAACGTGACAGCACGAACCAAGGAAGCGCCGCCCGTGTCTCGTCGGCGGCTGACGGCGGAACACTCGTTGGCGGTGGTGCGCGAGCGCTTGCAGACATATGCCGACCGGGGCGTGTTTCGAGGGTTCAGTGAGCAGGCCCCGCTCGCCGGACGTCATCGATTCCGATTCTCGTGGCTTGGTGTGCGTTCGTTGTCGCTCGACTACACGCCGGAAACCGGAACGTTCCTGTTTCGTAATCTCCTGCCCGGCATTTCCGCCCGTTCATCGCTCGCTCGCGACCTGCAGGGGTTCGTGGCCGGTCGCGCCTCTCCACGTCTGCCCCCGCATCGCCGGGTCGACCGTCGGCGCGCGCGGATCGGGTGCGTGCCCTCACGCGGTGCAGTGTCGGTGCAGCTTGTGGCGACTCGGAACCACCACGAATACGGCGTCAACCGGGTCGTCAATCTGGCGCACGAGATTTTCTTGTATCTCCATACATACCAGCCGGAGTACATGTGGAAGCACTTCGACGCGCCTCAAGAATAAGAATGTCGCCTGCCACGCGCCGCAGGTCACACGGAGAATCGAACATGCAGCAGTACTGTGCCCCCCTACTCGCCATCGTCGTCCTGGCCGTCGGCGGCTACGCCGCGGTGACGGCCACGGCCCTCCAGTCGCATCCCGCCGAACCGCACCGGCACGCGGAGGGCCAAGCCCTCGACAATCCGATGGAGGTGACCGCCGACTCGAAGGCCACCGGCCGACAGCGCTATGTGTTCATGTGCCGCGATTGCCACGGCAACACCGGTCTCGGCGACGGCGACATGGCGCACGCGGGGGGCGACGTGCCGGACTTCACTGACGACAGCTGGTTGCACGGACCCTCAGACGGCGAGATCTTCCTGGTGATCAAAGAGGGCGTCTCGGCCGACATGCAGCCCTACGCTGACCGCATCACAGACGGCGACATCTGGCACCTCGTCAACTATCTCAAGACCCTACAGCGCTAGCCGCGTGCTCAACGAGGTGTGGCTTCCGGGCGAGGCGTTCGCCTGGCGAGGCGCACGCGCCCATCGCCCACTCAGGCCCAAGAGAACGAAGCGCGGCGAACGAGCCGATAGGCGAGGGAAGCCAAGGCGCGCACATGCGCGCCTCGCGGCCGCTGGGGTTCGGGGCTTAGGGCTCTGACCAAAATCGGCTGGCCATCTTGGGGCGTCGCCCCGGTGGCCCGGCTCAGCTTACATACCGGCCACCACATACTTCGTGAACGCCGAGCCCGCATCGCTGAGCGAGGCCGGGCCCTCGGCCACGAAGACGTTGCCGTCCTCGTCCACTCCCACGCCCTCTCCCGTCACGCCATGGTTCGGCCGGCTATCGGACTCCCACGGTGGAATGAAGCCCACGAGCACGTCGCGATCGACAGGTCCGATGCGGACGCCGTTCCTCCAATTGATGTGGCGGAGCCGGCTGGACTCGGAGTCGATGGCATACACCACCTCGTCCTCGGTGATGAAGAGGTCGCTGATGCGCCCGTACTGATAGCGCGACTCCAGGTAGTTACCCTCTTGGTCGAAGATCTCGAGGCGGTGGTTGCCACGGTCCGCGACCCAGAGCCGGCCCTGAGCGTCGAACTCCAGGGCGTGTGGTGTGCGGAACTGACCGTGATCCGTGCCGATCTCGCCCCACTCCATGATGTAGTCGCCGTTGGGGGAGTACTTGACGATGCGGCCGGTCAGCCCCGCCTCGCGGGCCTCGGCCATCTGTTCGTCTGTCGTCAAGTTCTGCCCGGTGTGGCCATCTGCGACGAAGATGTTCCCGTCGGGCGCGACGATCACGTCGATCGGCTGGTTGAGGTGATCCGGCCCGTTCCCGGGCTGGCCGGCGATACCCAGGCTCAGGAGCAGCTCTCCGGTCGGGCTGAACTTGTGGACCTGGTGACCTTTGGTGCCCGCGTCGTTGCCGGCGAAGTCCGTGACCCAGACATTGCCCTCGCCGTCCGCGTAGATGCCGTGGGGCGTCACGAAGGTTTCGGCGCCGAAGTTGGCGAGGATCTCCCCGCTGTTGCGGTCGAACTTGAAGATGGGGTCCACGGGGTTGTTGTCGCAGTTGACCCCAGGTCCACCCGCTGAGCCGGATCCGCAGCGCTCGTACCCCCAGACATGCCCGTCCGTGGGGTCGATGTCGAGGCCGGCGGTGGAGCCCCACTCCCGTCCCTCGGGCAGCGTCGCCCAGCTCCCGATACGTGTCGGGTTCGGATTGGGGAGTCCCTCACCGGTGACCGGGTTGGCTGCTGTGACCCGGTCCACCTCGGCCGTGGCCATCGCCGCCGGTGGCTCGGACTCGGCTGCGCACGCCGCGAGCATCGTGCCGCCAACGAGCACGGACATCAGGAGTCGTAACGATGACATAAGAGCCTCCTAGGCGAATCTCGATTTCGCCGCGGTACTCCCGCGGGGGCCGCTCGTAGTGCCCGAGGGAGGCGCCGACGGTGAGCGCCATCACGTGTATGGCCGACTATTCCGAGCGACGAGCAGGGGTCATCTTCCGCCTGGGACAGGAAAGTAGACTGACCCCCTCAGCCGGCCCCGACGCCGACCCGCACCGACTCACACGTCCCATCCGCAAGACGCAGCGCTCGCATCATCTCGGGCCTACTGAATCTCGAAGTTATCGACGTGGACGTCCAACTGGTGGTTGATCCGGATGCCAGCCAGTCCGTCGGTCATCGAGCTCATTCCGGTCTTTGGCGTCGTGTGGACGACCTGCCCGTTCAGGACATACGAGATCGTGTCGCCGGCGACACGCACCTCAAGAGCGTTCGTCGATTGCCCGTCGTCTCCCGGCTGGTTCACGGCGGCGTGGGAGGTACTGGCCTGGATATCGTGAACCTCGTCACCGACGCGATGCTTGACGAGGTAGTTTCCGTTCTGACCGACCAGGAAATAGATATAGGTCTGATTGGCGGCGCCGAGGTTGGACCCACCGAAGATGAGGCCGTAATAATTCGTGTGGCCGCTGGGCTTCATGAGCCTGAAGCTGCCCGAGAGCGTGAAGTCGCCACTCGGGGTGTTCGCGTCATTCCAAAAGGTCCCGGCTGGGCCTCCGGTCACGTGAAACCCAGTGCCCATGGTCATGAACGAGAGGTTCTCGGCATCGTCCGGATCCTGGGCATTTTGGCTGCGGTCCACTCGTACCATCCAACCGTCAGGTGCCTGTGCCGCCACGGGCACGGCGAGGAGTCCGACGAACGCGGTCAAAAGGAAGCGTGCAAGCATTGGAAGAATCTCCTTGTTCGTACCTGAAATGTGGACGCCCGTTTGTCCCCAGCGAGGGCACAATTGCCTCAATCATAGCCTGTGTCTACCCCTGCGTCATTATCAGTTCGATCTGGTTGCCGTCCGGGTCCTTGACGAACCCGAAACTCAGGTTCCCGGTGGCGGCCGCAGGGCGGCCAAGCGTGCCGCCATTGGCCTGCACGGCCGCGATCACCTCGTCGAGGTTTGGCACCTGAAGGATGAGCGCGGCCATCGCACCGGACGGCGCACCGTCGGGCCGAGTCGCGATCACGATGGGCGTAGTCGTGGCCTTCCGTGCCTGCTCGGCCGTCGACCCCGAGTTGATGACGATTTCCACGAACGTCGGTGTCTCCACGGGGCGCTTCGTTTCGGACATGCCGAACGCCTTTTCGTAGAACGCCGCGATCGCCACGGGATCGGTTGCCAGGACGCGGATGGAGCGCACACGGATGCCGCTCTCCTGCGCCATCGCCACGGTCGTCGCCGCCAGCACACACGCCGCCACCCCCGCGTTCACGAGTCTCATCGTCCCCTCCGGTACCGGGCAGATCGTAACGGCCAGCCTTTTTGACTTTACCGGCGAAGCCACCACCGCGTTTGGCACACTGGACGGGGATACCGATGACTTGGACCGGGTCGCGACGCTGGCCACGATCGGGAACGCGTCGGGTGGAGCAAGCGTGTACTGGAACATCGCCAAGCCGTAGCGGGGCGCTGTGTGCCTCATCGCCTGGACCTGAAGCACCGCCCGGCACGGTTGCTACACGTCGTCGTCGGTGGGGTTGGCCTGGATCTGGGGGGCGCGTTTGAAGACGACCGTCAGGCCGAAGAGACCAATCGCGGTGGACGCGGCCAGCCCGACGTAGGCGCCCGGCGCCAGCATAGGTTCGAGTACGGGACGGGCCGGTTGGCCCTCGACGATCGCGCGTGCTTGTGAGGTCGACCACGCCTGTTGGGCCGCCGAGCGTTGCATCAACTGTTCGGCCAGGAACAGGATGCCGAACGCGCACAGCCCCACGAGCAACAGCGGATGCCGGGAGTTCTTTCGCGTCACGATGCTGAGACCGGCCAGCACCACCGCCAGAATCGCGCAGCCGAGTACCCAGAGTCCAGCCAGGTCCGGCACGCCGCCGAACTGTTGTGTGCCCACGGCGATCCAGGGCATGAACGCGCTCGCGGCCAGCACCGCGGCGGCGGCAATCGGCCAGTAGTAGGCCCGCATCGGGTGTTGCAACACTCCCCGTATCGTGTTCCCCAGAGACATCAGCGGCGAGTGTACCACTGGCGATAGCACGCCTCGGGGCGTGGGTGGCGATGTCGCCGCAGACTGTGGATCAGCGGGGCCCGCCGTGTGCCACCAGTCGAGCCAGTAGTTGGGCGACCGCCGCCGGATCCGGCACCTGGTAGCGGGCGCGCGATGGCCGCGACCCCACCATCACGCTGACGCCGCGGTCGCCAATCGCGTTGAACGCATGTTCGTCGGTTTGGTCGTCTCCGAGATAGATGGGACGGAGCGGGGCGCCCTGGCCACGCGCGGCATCCGCTTCGATCCACCGCACGGCGTCGCCTTTGTTCCAGTCGATGTCGGGCAGTAGCTCGAAGACGCAGTCACCCCGCTGCAGCCGCACGGTGCCGGCCTCGAGGGCCGGCGTGGCCAGGGCCCAGAACGCCCGTTCGGCTCGCTCGCGGTCGGGCGGAGTCGCCGCGCGTACATGCAAGGCCACCGCCAGGCCCTTGTCCTCGACCAGGGCACCCCGGAGCGGGGCGACCGTCTCGGCGATCAGGGAGCCGAGCTGCTGCAGTTCCTCGGCGCGCGCGCCGAATCCCGGTACTTCGAAGCGGGTGCCCGGGCCGTCGATCTCCATGCCGTGCAGGCCAGCGTAGTACACATCGTCGCCGAGCCTCGTCCGTCGTCGCACGTCGTCCGCCCGCCGTCCGCTGACGATGCCCACCCTCGTCCGCGGTTGTGCCGCCAGGGCGGAGAGTGTCGTCCGGAGCCCTTCTCCAAGGAACACCGCCTCCGGGTCGGGTTGGAACTCGCAGAGGGTTCCGTCAAAGTCGGTGAGTACCAGGAGTGGCCGGCGGTCTTCACCGATGATGATCTCGGCGAGACTCTCGGTGGTCGAGAACGCAGGTGCGGAGGTCACCGACTGGCGGTGGGTGAGGCTGGACCACGCAGTGTTGGTGTGCACAGGCTGCTGTCCGACTTCGCGGCGGCGGGGACGTCGGACGAAATCACCGCCAGATTCAACAGATACAGCCGATAGGCGCCAGGGTCGCGGCCCGGGTTCCCGCAGATCCGTACGTGGTCAATGCGCTATCGGTCCAACCCTGCTGTTGCAGACGTCCCGCTCTACGCCACTCGAGAGCCCACGTGTGCGCGTCTCCCTGGCCGTCGAGCACGCGGAGCTGGATCATGGAGTGCGGGTTGCCGAACAGGAACGAGCGGACCTCACCCTTGAGGACGATCGTGCGCTCTTCGTCGTATGTCTCGCCGATGGCGTGGTGGGCCTGAAGCGGAAGGTGCGTCGCACATACAACGGCTGCAATCAGAACGCCCAGGCGTCGCGTCATCAGTTTCCCCCTCTCCTCAGGTTCGCCACCTTCATCATACTGCGCGTGTCAGCGCGACCCCGCCTGAAGATTGTCTGAAGTCTGTCGAGGCCGCGCCGCTGGTCGTCCGATCTTCGATAAGCTTGGGATATGACCTCGGTCCTGTCGGCGTCGGTTCCCCGCCCTTCTCGCCAGGCCACGCCCGGTACGCGGGTACTGGTGGTCGAAGACGAGCAGAAGGTCGCCGGCGCCCTGCGGGAAGGCCTCGAGGGCGAGGGCTATGCGGTGGTGGCACGCAGCGAGTCGATAAATCCGTCCACGGCTTGCTCCGACTGCCCATCCATGTCCAGCGACCCCCCGGCTCCGAAGTGATAGTAGAAGGCGGCCGCCACCGCCGCCATCATCAGGCCCGTGCCGAACACCGCGACTGCGGGCCAAATGAGGATGCGCGATTCCATCCCTGACACGAGCGTGGCGAGCGCGACCAGAGCCATGACGGCCACGACGTGGCCGAACAGGTATACGCGATAGAGCCAGATCCAGAGGCGCCGACGCTTGAGCACCGCCGGGAAATCTGTTGCGACGAAGTAGTCCCCGAGCTTGGCCGGCAGCAAGATCCAGCCGAGCCACAGCATCGCTGCGGCCGCGAGGAAGAAGCCGCCCGTCACGTTCACTTCGAAGTCGTTCATGGTTGTGCGTTGACCCAGTAACCGCGATTCTACAACCCTTCCGCTGCTGAAGTGGTTGGGCGGTGGCCAAAGGATCAACCGACCGGGCCCACGGATGGCGGGGTCGGCTTTCAGTCTGAATCGACGCCGACTACCGCGAGCCGACCACCCGGATCCCGGCGATGACGCTACGACCCAATGACGGGAACCCGAAGGCTTCTTCATAGTCCCGGTCCAGCAGGTTCAGAACCCGGGCGGTGAGCTCCACCCCGGTCCATATCCTGACGCTGCCGCCGAGGTTGACCACGGCGTACCCCGGGTTGTCGTAGAAGCCCCCGAACGATCCGAACGAGGGGTCCACATCGAGGGTCGAGCTGCGGGTGCCGATCGAGGTGAACGCCGAGTAGCGCGGTTGGATGAACGACAGCTCGACCGAACCCTGATGGCGTGGGCGCCGGAGCAGCGCGTCGCCGACGGTGAACCCGCTGGGGGCTTCGGACTCCGTTGAGTCCAGCGAGAGAATCTCGGTGTGCAGCCAGGTGTAGGTGACCCGCGCTTCGAATCCCTGAGGCGTTCGTCCGGTCGCGGCCAGTTCGAGGCCACGAGCTCGAGAGTTCGAGAGATTATCTGTTCTGAACTGACTGGCGTTTTCGAACGACTGACCCACGGACACGATGAGGTCGTCGTATCGGTTGAAGAATGCGGTGGCCTCGACCACTACGCGCCCGCCGGCCACGGCCTGCTCCACCCCGAAGTCCACGCTGCGCGTGCGCTCAGACTTGAGGGCCGGGTTGTCGGTGAATGCGATCTCGAACGCGCTCGGCGGACGGATACCGGTGGCGGCGCTGACGCGGAGCCGGGTCCAGTCCGGGGTGACGTCAGCCGGGCGCAGATACCATCCGACGGACACCTTGGGATTCGCCGCGACTTCCGTTTCGTCCGAAAACAGCGGACGTCCAAAACCGTCGCCGGGCAGCGCTTCGCGTGTAATACGGTCGCCACGCACGCCGGCCGTCACCGACAGGCTGGAGGTCGGATCGAAACGAAGTTCACCGAAGAAGCCGAGCATCTGGCGGTCGACGGGGATTTCCGTAAACGATGAATCGGTGATGAATGTGCTGCCGGCCTGCTCCTGTTGGACGTCGAAACCGCCAGTGGCGACGATGCCGGGGCGCAGCGTCGCGTCGGTGCGCGCTCGCAGCGTCAGCCGATTGGCGTCGGAGAACGACTCGCCGAATGGGCTGGCGAACTCGCTGTCAGTCTGGGTGTGGCTGAGCTCGACCCGCTGGTCCACTCGTGATCCGAAACGCTGGTCGACTCCGACCGAGAACAGACGGTTGTCGTTGATGCCCCGCGACACGGTGTCGATGCCGGCGAAGGTACCGCCCGGGTCGCTACCCCAGGCCCCCGGAAAGCCACGCTCGTTCGTGCCATACCGGAACACAGAGCGGATCGTGGTGCCGCGCTCGCCACGCCACCGGCCGTTCAGTGACATGTCACGACGCAGATACTGGTCGTTGCTGACCGTCTCGCCGGATCTGGTGGTTTCGCCGTCCTGCCCGTCCGTGTCCAACTGCTCGAAGGAGGCACCCCAGCTGACCTCTCCCGCCGACCCGGTCGTATTCAGGGAGACTCGCGACGTGCCGAAGGTGCCGCCCTCTATGACACTGCTCAGGCGGGTCGGACCACCCTGTTTCGTCACGATCTGCACCACGCCGCCAATAGCGTCAGACCCATAGACCGCACTTTGTGGTCCTCGGACGACCTCGATGCGTTCGATGTCCCCGACCGGCAGGTGCGCGAAATCGTAGGAGCCGCCAAACCCGTTGATTCGAACCCCGTCGATCATCACGAGGGTGAAGTCGGATTCGCCGCCGCGGGTGAACAGCGCCGTCGTACCGCCCCGTCCGCCGGCGGTGGTCACGCCGAGACCCGGCACCGAGAATCGCAGCGCGTCGGCGACGGTTTCGAACTGCCGGGCGGCGATGTCGTCGTCGGTGACCACCGTCACGCTGTCGGTCACGCGTGAGCGCGGGAGCGCACGTCCCGCCGCGGTCACCACGATTGATTCGGTAACCGCGCTGACCAGCAAGGCGATGGTGACGGTTTGGCTCGCGCCAGGCGACAGTTCGACGGTCGTGAGTGCCGCTCGGAATCCTGGCAGCACCACGGCCAGCTCGTACCGTCCGGCCGGGAGCCCAGTAATCTGGAACCGTCCTTGCCCGTCGGTCACCGCCGTGTCGCGAACGGCGCTCTGGTCCGAGATGAGCACGGTGGCGTCCAGCGTCGGGCGTCCATCGGGGTCCACCACGGTTCCACTCACCGACGCTGGTTGGGCGAGGGCCGGTCCGACCCCGAACAGGGCGACCGCGAGTACAAACAATCCAAGTGTTCGCTTCATGTGTGTCGATCCTCTAGGGAGTGCTTCGACATCGACTGTGGCCGCTGGGCCGCCTTTGGTCGGTAGTGCCGAACTGATGCCGTTTCCATCGAGTGTAGACAAGAGTTGGCTCACTCGGTTCTGAAGAGTTTCTGAAGATTTCTTCACGTGCCTAACCGTGGTCTGAGTCGCGTGATGTGTGCCTAGAACGCGTGCGGATGAAGCGCGCGTGCGATCGCCTCGGTGGCATCCGCCATGCGCGGGCCAGGTTGTACGAACTGGTTGCCAAGTAGCAGATGCACTCGGTTATCCCGGACGGCGGGCACCGACGAGAGGCGGTCCCAGACCGCGATCTCCACCGCTTGGGTGTCTTCGGTCATCCGGTCGTCGTAGGTCAGTTCCACGATGACCTCCGGGGCCGCGGTCAGAATCGCCTCCGAGCTCAGCTGGATCGATGCGCGTGACACGTGCTCGAACACATTCCGTCCGCCCGCCGCCTCCAGCATGTCGTGGAGGAATCCGACGCCGCCGCTGGCATAGATGTTCCCGAGCGAGCCTGGCTGGCGGCCAAACACCAGCAACACGCGTGGTCGGTCACGGCCTGCGAGGCGGGCCCGCAGATCCGAGAGCTGGGTGTCGATGGCGCTCGCGAGTCGGGTCGCCTCCGTCGCGCGGCCGATGCGCGCGCCCAGTTGGCGGATGACAGAGAGGGTGTCGTCGATGCCACCATGCGAATACGTGAACGTGTCGACCCCGGCGCGCGTCACCTGTGCGAGCGGATCCTGCTGGCTCCCGTAGAAGATGACCAGATCGGGGCGGAGAGCGAATATCCGCTCCATATCGGGGTCCAGCAGCCCCCCCACGCGGGTGCGGGTCGCGACCTCGGGGGGATGCTTGTCGAAGGTGCCGACCCCCACGACTTCGTCCCCGGCCCCGAGGGCAAACAGCGCTTCGGTGAGGGCCGGGACGACCGAGATGATCCGAGCCGGGCGCTCCTGCGCCCGCGGGCGCTCTTGCACACGGGGGATCACCGCGACGGTCAGCAGCAAGGCGGTGACCACTGCGGTGGTGTGTCGAGTCACGATTCTCATCGGGTGCGCACCAGAAGCCAGAGAAAGAAGGGTCCGCCGAGAATGGCCGTGATCACCCCGACCGGAAGTTCCATCGGTGACAGCACGGTCCTGGCCGCCACGTCGCACACCACCAGGAACGCGGCACCCAGACCGATCGAGGCCGGTAGCACCAGCCGGTGGTCGGCGCCGACCAGCAGCCGGACCAGATGCGGGACGATGATGCCGATGAAGCCGATCGGTCCTCCGACAGCCACCGCCGCGCCGGTGGCGAGTGACGCACTGAGAAACGCGATCCGCTGAGTGCGCAGCACGTCGATGCCTCGCACCGCGGCACCGTCGGCCCCTAGCGTCAGCAGGTTCAGCGCGCGCGGCAGCCGGGCGAAGGCGACGAACGCCAGGCCAATCGGCCCGAGCGCCCACAGGAGGGGGCGGTAGCTGCCGACGTCCAGATTGCCCATGACCCACCGCACGGACTGCAGGGTTTGGGCCGGGTCGGCGAGATATTGGACGAACAGGATGACGGCGGAGAACAGCGAGTTGAGAGTGACCCCCGCGAGCAGCAACACGAGTGTCGACAGTCCCTGTCGGCGCATGGTCGCCAGGAAATACACGATCGCCAGCGCGCCGAGCGCACCGGCGAAACTGGCCACCGGTACTGCGGCCGACCCCAGCAGGGTGAGCGGTACACCGAGCGTGATGACGAGCATGGCGCCCAGCGAGGCGCCGGCTGAGACCCCCAGGGTGAAGGGCGTGGCCAGCGGGTTCCGCAACAGCGCCTGCAGGACCACGCCGGCGGCGGCCAACGACCCGCCGACCAACGCCCCGGCGAAGGCGCGGGGCAGCCGGGCAATGAAGAAGATCTGGGCATCGACGTTCTGAGAGAACGGAATGGTCGTATCGAAGACCTGGCGCAGGCTGATCGTCGTCGGACCGACGAGCGGAGCCCCGATGCACGCCGCCACCGCCAGCGCCCCGAAGCCGACCTGCACGAGCCAGATGCGGCGCCGCAGATCGCCAGCCGAGACGGGGCGCAGAGCCGGTAAGGTGGCGGTCGCTTCTCGCATTGTCCTGTCGGGTTACAGTCGGGCCAGCGGTACCACCGTCAGGTGCCGGGTGACCTCGTGACGATGCACGTCGGCCTCGACGTCATACACGGCCCCGATGGTGGCCGGTGTCAGCACCTCGTCGGTTGGCCCCGACGCCACGACCCGGCCGTCGCGAAGCAGGACCAGATCGCGACACAGCCCGGCCGCGAAGTTCAGGTCGTGCGTGCAGACGACGGCGGTGGTCCGATACGTACGGTTCAGTTCTGCGATCAGCGACGCGGTCGCGAGCTGGAACGAGAGGTCGAGCGACGACGTGGGTTCGTCGAGGAGCAACACCCGGGAGGTGTGCGCGTCCTCGTGCGGTGTGTCTCCTCCGTCCGATGGGCTCGGAGCGCTCTCGAACTGCGCGAGCGCGCTGGCCATCACGACCCGTTGTTTCTCGCCGCCGCTCAGCGTCCGGAAGGTCCGTTGTTCGAGGTGCGCCGTGCCGGTCGCCGCCAGGGTCCGGCGGGCGATGGCGAGATCGGCCGGGCCTTCCAGTTCGAACGTCTGCAGATGGGGGTAGCGGCCCATCAGCACGATTTCGAGCACGCTGTAGTCGAACGCCAGGGCCGTCTCTTGCGGCACGACGGCGACACGGCGCGCGAGCGTCCGCCGGTCCATGGCGGTGATGTCCACGTCGTCGAGCGTGATGTGACCGCTCGCGGGGGTCAGGAGGCCGGCGAGGAGCTTGAGGAAGGTCGTCTTCCCGGAGCCGTTCGGGCCGAGCACGCCCAGCAGTCCCCCGGTCGGGACCGACACGTCGACGCCGTCGAGTACCGGTCGCGTGTCGTAGCTGAACGAGACCTGCTCAGCGCGCAGCATGCCCGGCTCCCGCATCGTGCATGGGGCCGAGACCGGGTTGTGCGAACGAGATGGCTTGCATCGGTTCCCTTCGGCGTGACCACGCGCCGTGCCGGTTCGATAACGAACAGGCGGAAAGGACGTGCCCGATTGGCCAGGTCTCCTGACTCGTGGATCGTCGCGGAACGACTACGCCTTCCCACGCCCGAGGACGCAGTGGCGGGCCACTCGTCGGGAATCGGTGCAACCGATGCGACGTGTGTGCCGGACTGTCGTTCCGCTCCCCACTTACAGTGGCGGGACCGTGTGGGATTTACACCCACTTCCCTTGACCATTCAGGGAGCGTCGAACTGAGACCCGCGAGTATAGCATGGCGACGCCGACGGGCTGGTCCGTCCCGCGGACGGCTGCCGCGCGGTTGCCCGGGATGGCCGCTCCGACGTACGATACCCGTTTGTGGCGTGCGAATGAGGGGCCGGTGGTTCACACGGGCGGCCGACGCAGGTGACCCCGGGTCGCGACGAGTGCGATTCATGGGTGGAGAGTGCGATGACCATGCAGGTTCGTCAGGAGACCGGCGAGTACAGCCAGACGGCGCCTGCCCCCCCGCCGGTCATGCCGACGCGTGTGCACGCCGCTGGCCTGGAGCACATCGCCGCGAAGCTCGATGCCGGCGACCGTCTTGAGCTGGTCGACGGTCTCCAGTTGTTCGAGTGTTCGGATCTATTGGCCGTCGGCTGGTTGGCGAACCGCGAGCGTGAAAAACGACACGCGGGTCGAACCTACTTCAATCACAACATCCGGATCGAGGCGACGAACGTCTGCGTCGCGAGTTGCCTGTTCTGCGCGTTTGCCCGTCTGCAGCCCGGGGACACCGGCGCCTACACCCTCAGTCTCGACCAGGTGTGGGACAAGCTGCGGGCTCGCACGGACCAGGCGCTGACCGAGGTCCATGTCGTCAACGGCCTCCACCCGGACCTGCCGTTCGACTACTACTTGGAGCTGCTGCGCGGATTCAAGCGCATCCGGCCGGACGTGCATCTGAAATGTTTCACCGCGGTCGAGATTGCGTTCTTCGCTGACCTGTATGGGCGGACGGACGAGCAGGTGCTGCGCGAACTGATGGCGGCCGGGCTCGATTCGCTGCCAGGCGGTGGGGCCGAAGTGTTCGCCGAACGGGTGCGCCGGAAGATCTGCCACGACAAGTGCGGGGCCGACCGGTATCTCGACATCCATCGGACCGCGCACCGGCTGGGCATGCGCACGAACGTCACCATGCTCTACGGGCACATCGAAACGCTCGAAGAGCGAGTGGACCATATGCTGCGCGCGCGCGCGCTGCAGGACGAGACGGCCGGGTTCCAGGCGTTCATCCCGCTGGCGTTTCATCCTGACAACAATCAGATGCGAAAGCTCCCGGCGCCGACGGCGGCCGACACCCTGCGCGTGCACGCGGTGGCGCGTCTGATGCTCGACAACGTGCCGCACATCAAAGCGTTCTGGATTGCGACCGGGGTCGAGACAGCCCAGACGGCCCTCTGGTTCGGGGTGGACGATCTGGATGGGACCGTCCAGGAAGAGCAGATTTATCACATGGCCGGCGCGCGCACCCCCGAAGCGCTCACCACCGAAGATATCAGCGGTCTGATCCGCGTGGCCGGTCGGGATCCGATCGAACGAGACACACTCTACAACGTCGTGACCCATCACTGAGTACGAGACGCATCAGCGCTTCACTCCCAGCAATTCAGCGAGTACTTCAACCAAGTTTCGAAGGAGATTTCCTCATGGCGCACGAGCTTCCGAGCCTGCCGTACGACTACGACGCCCTCGCCCCGCACATCGACGAAGAGACGATGCGCATCCACCATGGCAAGCACCACGCGGCGTATATCGCCAAGCTGAACGGCGCCCTCGAGGGGCACCCGGACCTGCAGGGGAAGAGCGTCGACGCACTGATCGGCGATTTGGACGCGCTGCCCGAGGGCATCCGGGGCGCGGTACGCAACAACGGCGGTGGGCATGCGAATCACACCCTCTTCTGGCAGGTCATGGCGCCGAACGCGGGCGGGGCGCCGACGGGTCAGATCGCCGATGCGATCAACGGGTCGTTTGGGAGCTTCGACACGCTCAAGGAGCAGTTCGCGGCCGCGGCGATGGGCCGGTTCGGCAGCGGCTGGGCGTGGGTCGTGGCTGACGGCACCGCCCTGTCGATCGAGAGTTCACCCAACCAGGACAGCCCCGCGATGAGCGGCAAGCAGGCCGTCTTGGGAATCGATGTCTGGGAGCACGCCTACTACCTGAACTACCAGAACCGCCGGCCGGACTATATCGCCGCCTGGTGGAACGTGGTGAACTGGGCGGACGTCAACCGGCGCCTCGGATAGCCCCGAGCCCCTGCAGTCAGGAGGCCGGGCCGGTGTGACCGGTCCGGCCTTCTGCGTCCGCCCTGTCCAACGCGCGTCTGGCGGGTGCCGCGCGCGTGACCTCCATGACCCTGTCCTACGTCCTGTTTCTGTTTCTCGTCCATCTCGGTGTCGGGATCATCGTCACCCTCGTCCTGGTGCCGCGGGTGGCCGGGGTGCAGTTCTTCCGGTTCAACGCCGGGTTCGCGGCGGTGCTGCTGCTCGTGGCGCTCGCGCTACGGCCGGAGGATGTGGTGTTTGGCTCGGGCGTGCCCGGAGTCGCGCTGGGGGCGCTCATCGGTTCGACCGGCGCGATTCTCGTCTACTGGGCCACCATCGGCCGCGTGTGGGGCCGGCTCCGTCCCGTGTGGTTGTGGCTGGCGGTGCTGAGTGGCGTGGGCGCTGTCATCGGCCAGGGACTGGCCGCCGCAGCCGATGCGGGGACGCTGGTCGCCGGGCTGAGCGTCGCCAGTTTTCTGACCTCGACCGCGCTGCTCGGTGGCACGTCGACCGCGATGATCCTGGGGCATTGGTATCTGGTGCTGCCGTCGATGGATGTGTCGCTGCTGCAGCGGATCGTCAAATTTCACATCGGGTCGACCGCCGTGCGGGTCGTGGTCGTCGTCGGGATCGTCTGGTGGGCCATCGTGATGGCCGAGCTTCCAGGCCCCGGCTTCCAGCGGTACATCCTCTCGCTCGACGGCGTGTTCTTCTGGCAGCGGATCTTGTTCGGGCTCTTGGGGCCCGTGGTCCTGGCCTACATGACCTGGGAGACCGCGAAGATCCGCGCCACGCAGTCGGCCACCGGCATTCTGTATGTGGACTTCTTCACCGTTATCGTCGGCGAGGTGCTGGCAAAGTACATACTCGTCGCCACGACGGTCCCGGTGTAATCCGCCTTCGCCAAGGCTACGGCGGACAGGTACGGCCGCCAGAGAATCGTTCGTAGCAAGGCCCTTTAGGGCCGCCCAGTAACCATGGAAGTCACCGTCGTGTGTCATCAGTGCGGCAGCGCGCTTCCGGTCGAAGCGACTGACACATCCCTCCAGATCAACTGCGGCCGCTGCAAGCAGGCGTTTCTGTTGGGTTTCTCGGATGCGGTGCGTGCCGACGAGAAGGTCGATAAATGTCCCGTGTGCGCGGGCGGCGACTTCTATATGCGGAAGGACTTCGATCCGAAGGTCGGGGTGACCGTCATCGTCATCGCGGCGCTCATCAGCGCCGGGTTCTACTACTACGGGCAGGACCTGGTTGCGTACGGTGTCCTCGGCGGCGCCGCGCTGATCGACCTGGCCGTCTACAGCCGGCTCAAGGATCTCACCGTCTGCTACCGCTGCCACGCCGAGTTCCGCGGCAAGTTCGAACACACCGCCGACCCGTTTGATCTCCACACCGCCGACGAGCTCGAACCCGAGTACGAACGCCAGGTCGGCAAAAGGTAGACCCCTGCCAAGGGCCACAGCAGGAGGAGGAAACCCTAGAACAGCTTCACTTCGACGGTCTCGCCTTCCTCGACGATGTCGGTCTGGGCCGGGATCTCGATATACCCGTCCGCCTGCGACATGCTGGTGATGTCGCCTGAGGCCTTGAAGGCGGACACCGCCCTCCCATCCACCACTCTCACCGTGTAGAACTGATGACGCCCGGTAGTCGAGACAATCCGTTGTGCTGCCGGAACAGAGACCGTGCGGAACCGGTATTCCGGTAGACGGGCCAGTCGGCGCAGCACCGGCATCAGCAACATGTAGGCGTTTGACAAGCAGGAGGTCGGGTAGCCGGGCATGCCCAGCACCGGGGTCGTGCCAATGGTCCCGAACACGGTGGGTTTGCCCGGCTTCACGGCGATGCCGTGAAAGAGGATCGCTCCCTTCCGGCGAATCACGTCTACCGTCAGGTCTCGCTCACCTACCGAGCTGCCGCCGGAGAAGACCAGGATGTCGTGCTCGAGACAGGCGTCCACCGTGTCGCTGAGCTCATCCAGGTTGTCAGGCGCCGTCGGCAGTGCCACCGCTACCCCGCCGTGCTCGCGGATGACCGAGCCCAGCGTGAACCGGTTGATGTCGTAGATCTGTCCCGGGCCGAGCGGTTGCCCCGGGGCGATGATTTCGTTCCCGGTCGAGAGGATGGCGACACGCGGCTTGGCGTACACCTCGATGTCGGCGATGCCCAGGGCCGCGATGGACCCGACCCGACTCGGGGTCAGGAAGTCGCCCGGCTGCAGCAACTCAGCGCCGTTCGTGATGTCGGCGCCGCGGCGGCCGACGTGCTGACGCGGGTAGACGGGCGTAAAGATGGCGACCTGGTCCCCGTCTCGACGGTCGGTTTCTTCCACCATCACCACGGCGTCGGCCCCGTCGGGCATCGGCGCGCCGGTGGCAATTTGCGTACATTGTCCCGTCACGAGTGTCTTCGACGGGACCGAACCGGTGTGCACGGTCTCGACGCACGCCAGCAGTTGTGGCTCTATGCGGCTGGCGCCGAACGTGCTGTCGGCGACGACCGCATAGCCGTCCATTGCCGCCCGGTTGAACGGCGGCACATCCCGGTCGGCCACCACCGGAACCGCCAGGACACGCCCGACGCTCTCTTCGAGCCGGAGGCGTTCGGTCCGGTCGAGCGGAATGGAGGCGCCCATGGCCAGCGCCAATGCTTCCTCGATCGGAATCGTGTCGCGAATCGGACGCATTTTCGTGGTCATTACTTAACCGGGGCTACGCCCCGAACCCCACGCGGGCGCTCCGCGGGGACCCCGAGTGCCCCACTCCGCGTCCGCGAGGCGCGCATTATCGCGCGCCTTGGCCTACCGTTCTACCGGGTGACCTCGCGAACCAAATGCCCCAGCTCGGGCAGCACCAACTGGGTCATTCCCAGACGCACCGCGTTCTTGGAACCGGGCAACGAAATCAAAATCTTGCCGCGAGCCGTCCCCGCGCACGCGCGTGACAGCATGGCGGAGGGGCCGATTTCTTCGAAGCTCAGCGCGCGGAACAGCTCGCCAAAGCCGTCGATCCGCTTGTCGATCAACGCGCTGACAACTTCATAGCTACCATCTCGCCGGCTGATGCCGGTGCCTCCGGTCGTAATGACCGCCTGCACGGCGGCGGCATCGAGTTGTCGCTCGATCGCCCCGCCGAGGGTGGACGGTTCGTCCGGCACGATCGCATGCCCCAGCACCTCGTGGCCGTCGCCCTCGAGCAGTTCCCGCAGCAATCGCCCACCGGTGTCGTTCTCTTCGGTGCGCGTGTCGCTCACGGTCAGCACATAGCATCGGATGTGGGTCGGTGAGGCGGCGCGGTGTTCCTGGTGACTCATCCGCAAGATGATAACTGGTGTCGCCTCCGCTGGTTTGCCCAGGCCCGTTTGGTCTACCATCCGAGCGTGCGTCCCCATGTTGGTTTCAGCCTCCTCGGCTGCGTGGCCGCGGCCGCGCTGCTCACGGCCGCACCGGTGCCGCCTCAGCTAGACGCGCGCGCCGCCCGCTGGGTGACGGCGACGCTCGAGGCGATGACGCTCGACCAGAAGATCGGTCAGCTCATCGTGCCGTCGTTCCGCTCCACGTATCTCAGTAGCGACAGCCAGGATTACGATGACCTGGTGTCCTTGGTGCACGAGCAGCATGTCGGCGGGTTCCTGCTGTTCGGCGGACGCGAACCGGCCCCCAACGTCTTGCTCAACGCCGGCTACTCACGCTCGATGCTCGGCCAACCGCTGGCGGCCGCGTCAATCACCAATCGGTTGCAGGCGATTTCCAAGCTGCCGCTCCTCAATGCCGCCGACTTCGAAACCGGGGTCGGGTTCCGACTCACCGGTGGCACGACGTTCCCCCGGGCCATGGCATTCGGGGCCGCCGGTGACGACCGCCTGGCATTCGAGGCGGGTCGTATTACCGCCCTTGAGGCCCGCGCGCTGGGCATCCACGTCAATTTTGCGCCGGTGGCTGACGTCAACAACAATCCGCGCAACCCGGTCATTAACACCCGCTCGTTCGGCGAAGACCCGGCCGCGGTGGGCCGCCTCGCCGCCGCCTACGTGCGCGGTCTGACCGAGGGCGGCATGCTGGCCACCGTGAAACATTTTCCGGGGCATGGGGACACGGCCACCGATTCGCACCTCGGGCTCCCCCTGATCTCGCATCCGCGCTCGCGGCTCGATCAGGTCGAACTCCCGCCGTTTCGAGCCGGCATCGAGGCTGGTGCGGCCGCCGTCATGACCTCGCACATCGAGCTGCCAAGCCTCGACCCCGAGCCCGCCCGCCCCGCCACCCTCAGTTACCCCATTGTCAGCGGTTTACTGCGCGAAGAACTCGGCTTCGACGGGCTCGTCTACACCGACTCCATGCGGATGCGCGGTGTGACCGACCTGATGGAACCGGGCGAGGCCGCCGTGGGCGCCATCACCGCCGGGCACGACATCGTGCTGCATTCACCGGACGACCCCGTGGCGTTCGCCGGCCTGAAAGAGGCAGTCGAAGACGGTACGCTCACGCAGACGCGAGTCGACGCCTCGGTCCGCCGGGTCCTCGAAGCCAAAGCAAGGCTCGGTCTGCACCGAAATCGTGCCGTCAGTTTCGACACCCTTCCGCTGGTTGTCGGCACCCGAGCCCATCGGGCGGTCGCCGCGGAGGTCAGCCGCCGCGGCATGACGCTCATCAAGGATGAACGAGGCGACGTCCCGTTGACCGTCTCGCGATCCGCGTCAGTGCTCTACCTGTCGGTGCTCGACTACCCGTCCGGGTGGGGTAACGGCGCGCCGAGTCGCACCTTTCTTCCGGCGCTCAAAGAGCGCTGGCCGAACGTCACCGCCGTCGAGGTGTCCGACCGCACCTCGCGTGGGGAGCTCGAGCTCGTGCGCGCCAGCGTCGACCGCTACGACGCCGTTGTCGCGTCCGTCTTTGTCCGCACCGCATCATTCAGCGGTCGGATGGACCTGACTGCAGACGTCGCCGACCTCTTGCGCGACGTCGCCCGGCGCAGCGCTACCACCGAGCAGCCGTTCGTGACTGTCCTTTTCGGCAATCCCTACGCCGCGACCTTCTTGCCGCAACTGCCGGCCATGCTGCTGACCTACGACTTCTACGACCTGGCCGAAGACAGTGCCGTGCGGGCGATCACGGGCCAAGCCCCTATCGACGGCCGTTTGCCCATCGCGCTCGGGGATCAGTTCCCTGTCGGCCACGGGCTGACCCGCGTGGCACGGTGATATAATTCCACGCTGGCATCGTCGGCGACCACCCGCGTCGTTGCCCCCGCGAACGTCTTACCCCACGCGCCCTTAGCTCAGCTGGATAGAGCGTCCGGCTACGAACCGGGAGGTCGCAGGTTCGAATCCTGCAGGGCGCACCACTTACTCCTCTTGTTGCAACAACTTACTGGGATTGTAGTCGGGTGGTCACGCTGTGGTGGAAGGGGTGCAGAACAGGTGCAGAAATACTTCTGGAGACGCGGCGAGTAGGGCGGGAGTCCCAGCGACGATTCACTGGCGATTGACATCCCCAGACCTCCACGTATTTCCAACCCAGCACCTCCCCGCGCCAGACGCCGCGAAAACCCTTCAGGACCACCGACGCTGGGGTGTTCAGGTCACTCCGAGTCGATGCGCTGGCGACCCGCTGGCGTGTCTTGGCGGCGCGTCTCGACGACTGCCTGTCGGGCATTGAGATACTCCCCCGCGCTTGCTGCTACGCTCTGTGCATGCTGAATGATGCCTTCGATGCGAACTGTGCTGCACTTCAACAGATCAAGGACGCGGGTGGAGACGTGAATGTCTCGCAGGTGGATCCCGATCCCGCACGGAAGGTATTGGGGGAGTGGATCAGCCATCAACGCAGCGCGCAGAAGCGCAACAGGTTGTCCGCTGAGCGGATAACGCGACTCAAGGCATTAGGGGTGAGTTGGGATCCGCTGGATGATGCCTTCGTTGCGAACTGCGCTGCACTCCAACAGATCAAGGACGCGGGTGGAGACGTAAATGTCTCGAAGTATGATCCCGATCCCGCACGGAAGGTATTGGGGATGTGGCTCAGCAGACGACGCCAAGCGAAGAGGAAGGGCACGTTGTCCGAGGAGCGGATTAGCCGACTCGACGCATTAGGCGTCCGGTGGAGCAAGCCACGGACTCCCTGAACGAAACTCCCAGCGACGATTCACTCGCGATTGACATCCCCACCTCCTCGTATTTCCAGCCCAGCACATCCCGCGCCAGACGCCGCCAGAACCCTTCACGACCACCGACGCTGGGGTTGTCCAGGCACTCCGAGTCGATGCGCTGGCGACCCCCTGGCGTGTCTTGACGGCGTGTCTCGACGACTGCGTGTCGGGTATTGAGATATTTCCCCCGTTTCCTGCTAGTCTCCACTCATGCTGAATCTGCGCAGGTGCGTGGTCGGGGTGGTGGCGGTGCTGCTGGTGGGCGGGATGGCGTCGGCGCAGACACCGACGACAGCAGTTGCCAAGAAGACTGACCCAACCATCTACATCGGACCACAGGTCAGAGATGGATTCATCGACACTGACAGCGATATCGTTGATTCGATTAAAGACATCAAAAACGTCTTTCGAAAACGAATCAAGCAAGTTCGCATCGTGGATGCGCCTGAGGAGGCGCTGCTCCATCTCTATGTGCTTGGGCGAGGGAAAAGCGAATCGGGTACGACCATCTTTCTGGACCCCGTGTTCCTAAATATCGACGAACTCTACGTTAATACCCTGCTTCGTGTGGGTGATTACGAAAAGGAGATTATCGGAGTAGAAGACCAGTGGAGAGACTGCGCAGGGCAAGTCGTCAATAAACTCAAGGTATGGCTTTCCGAGAACGACGCCAAGGTTCAAGAACTTTGGAACAACTGGCTGCCCGCATAGAGTCCTCGTCGTCCCTAAGACGCGCTCCCAAAGAACACCCGCCACTCTCTCCTCTCACCTCCCCTGAGCGTCCTAGCTCACGGTGACTGACGGCTCCCAGCATCCCCCCAGCAACACCCGAATCCTTCCGCTGACACTCCCCTCCGCTTCCTGCTACGCTCCCTTCACCCTCGATGAGTTCCCAGCATCCGCGTCAGCACACGCTTCCTGACGGACTCTTCCGTGGGCTCTCCAGTTTTCGGGAACTGGAAGACAAGATCGCACGCCTCTCCGAAGAACTGGAGCGAGGCGATGCGCTGGAGATCTTCGTCGAAGCGTATCTGTGGCTCACGAACATCTGTCAAGTGCAGGACTTGTGGCTCGTGGGGCAGATCCCCCTCGCGGTCCGCACCACACTGAACCTGCCCTCGGACCACAAGGGCGTCGACGGTGCCTTTCGCACCCGCACAGGGACGCTGGTCCCCTATCAAGTCAAGCACCGCATCGGGCGTCCGAAAGTCGGTGTCGCAGAGGTCGCGACGTTTCTCGGACTGACGGAGCGTGCGACGGATCGCGTCCTGATCTCGAATGCGACGCGCTATGCGACGGATGTTGAGAACCGCGACCACCTACGACTCATCACAGGCGCCGACTTCGACACGCTGACAGCCATAGAGCTTCAGGGCATCGCCAACTGGCTGGATGGGCGTCCTACTCCCCCGACACGGTATGCACCAGACCCGCATCAAACCCGCGCGCTCACCGATATCGCGGCGACACTGACGACGCACCCACGCGCAACAGTCGTGATGGCGTGCGCCACAGGCAAGACCCTCGTCGCGCTGTGGGCAACCGAACAGCAGCACCCCGCGACCGTCCTCGTCCTCGTCCCGTCCTTGCTCTTGCTCAAGCAACTCCTTGGCGAGTGGAGCCAACAGA
>Ga0310121_10001264_pt1 | contig 26263 bp, 30 predicted proteins | sample CB27_Tmax_986_MG_FD_203504 | JGI IMG/M metagenome (GOLD analysis project Ga0310121, IMG submission 203504) | Marine microbial communities from Western Arctic Ocean, Canada - CB27_Tmax_986 | ecosystem: Environmental > Aquatic > Marine > Oceanic | place: Canada: Western Arctic Ocean | collected... | reverse complement strand
TACCAACGAAAGCGTAACCTTAATAATCTCATTTCTAGTCCTTCATCGATCGAACATAGCAAGTATTCCTTGATCGTCGTTGGCAAACGCCAAGTACCGTGCTGTGTATTTATACCACGTCATGCCGTTTGGGTAAGCACCCTTCTCAAGCAGGCGTTCCACCCCGGGGACCTGATGGTTGAAGACCGCTTGGGCAAGCTGGGAGTTCAGGTGTATCTGCCAGCCCAAAACGGGGGCGTGTATCACCACCCACAAGGCGACCATCGTGGCGGGGACCCTCAGCTTCTCAGCAACAGTATCATCCATCAGTTACATCCACTCCCACCATCCAACATAGCTCCGCAACGGTTGCGGTAACATCACCATCAGGCAAGTAAGCCGCGAAGGTCTCTCCTTCTGCGTCGATAGCGACAGCTGCAAACGTCTCACCGTCATCTTCAATTAGCACCCGGTAACCAAGGGACCGGAGGTAGTCGAGTACAGGATCGTTTATCGGATCGGGGGAGAATGTTAGTGTAGGCCTGGGATCGTCCTATAAGAAAAGTCTTTTCAACAACCATACGTTAGCCAAATGTATGCTATTATAATCAGAAGGATCAGAGTTACACATCCAGTCCCATATTCACTTGGATCTGGATTATCTGTCTTAGTTTCCTTTTTCAGGGTATTCCAATGATCAACCATTGCCTGTTCGGTTGCGCCAGAAGTGCCCACAATAATTACAATATTACAACCCCTAGATTTTCCGCGCCGACCACCAGTGATGTTTTCGACGAAGGAGATATATTTATAACCTTTCTCTAATTTCGGTACGATTTCTTCTCCCATTCCTGATCTTAAATAACCTAACTGTTCGCCACTTTGTCGAGACACGCGAATAGCATATGGATGGTCTGGAATGTCTCTTTGATGTTCTAGAACAAGCCTTTCATCTTCCTCACACATATCAATAATATCTTGTCGGTTGGTGCCATCGTTGTTAGTGTGTGTGACCCCTACGACCTTGGTAAAAAAATGCCTAACTCTCCCTTTGCGACTGCTCTTGGATTTCTTTTGCGGTAGTCGTTTTTCGGAGGCAACTTCTGTTAGTTGTTGGATCTGCTTGGTGGGAAGAATGGGGACTTCGGGGGAGATGGCCTCAAATCCCTGGGATTTGGCAAGAAAACTCAAAACTTTCTCTTGTCCTGGTTTAACTCTGAGGGATTCTTTCAGGAACAGTTGAGCCTGCTTTTGCTTATCCAGCTTGTAGTACGCGAACCCAATGTTAGCAAGGACTTCAGGGTCCTCTGAATCAATTGCATACGCCTTCAGGAAATGCTCAAGAGCAAACTGATAATCTTTGGTGCGAGCCGCCTGAAGACCATTGTCCAGATGAGTTTTAAGGTCGCCTGACATCATGCCCTCTGATGACAAATTGCTGACAAAAGGCCTTTTCCAGTTTCAGATTCACATCCAAATATCTGCTTACGTGATGCTTACATTTCCACTTTTCAGCCACAATTTAAACTTTCAAAAACGACCCTAAGTCTAACAATATAAACTGGCTGGGGAGCTAGGACTTGAACCTAGAACCTCCTGAACCAGAATCAGGCGTTCTACCAATTGAACTACTCCCCATCTTGTTGCAAACGGAATTGTTACCAATTCCGCTACGAGGATAATATACCAGAACTCCGCTTCCTCGGAAGGCCGGGAGCATTGAAGTAGATTCCCGCTTTCGCGGGAATGACGAGGGGGGGCGGGAATGACGAGGAGGGTGCTGGAAGGGTTAAGGGGTGTGTTGCTCCTGGGCGGGTGGAGCAAGTATCATAGTTGGATGAACATTCTCCTGGTGCGGCTGTCCTCGATGGGGGATGTGATTCATACGCTGCCGGCGTTTCGCGCGCTTCGTGACAGTTTTCCGGAAGCCACCCTGGGTTGGGCGGTCGAGGATTCCCACTCCGAACTGCTTTCAGGACTCCCCGGTTTGGACCATCTTTACATCGTCTCGCGGAAGCGGATGAAAAACGGGTGGAAGAGCCGGCTTGATCTTGCGCGGGAAATGCGCGGGTTGATGCGGGAAGCCGACTGGGACCTAGCCATTGATTTCCAGGGGTTGTGGAAGAGCCTGTGGGTGGCGAGGTGGTCCGGCGCGAAACGGATTGCGGGGTATGCCCCCTCGCCTGAGAAGACACACTGGTTCTACTCGGATCGTGTACGTCTCCCATCGATGGACCGTCACGCGGTCGATCGAAACCTGGACCTGATCGCCAGCCTGGGAGCATCTGTTCGTCATGCCGAAACTCGCTCAGATTTTGAGCGCGATTTTTCACTTCCCATCACTCCGTCCCATCGAATGAAGGCGTCATCATTATTGGCGGAACTTCAAGTCGAAAACGGAGCGAAGCGAATCCTGCTCAACTTTTCGGCTCGCAAACCGGCCAACCGCTGGGGAGCTGAAGGCTTTGCGAACTTGGCGTGCGCACTCCGGGAACGCGGATATTCTCCGATTCTGACCGGCGCACCGGGTGAAGAAGGAGAGGCGGAGGCCGTCCAACCTTCACTGGACAATCCGATCCCTAGTCTGGTGGGGAAATGTTCGCTGCTGGAGTTGGCCGCTGTCATGGAGAAGGCGGTTGCGCTTATTACGGGTGATACAGGCCCAATGCATGTCGCGGTTTCGGTCGGTCTACCAGTAGTCGCTCTCTTCGGCCCGGCGAACCCGGTCCGCACAGGGCCTTACTCTCCGAGCGCCGTGGTTTTACAGAAGCCAAGGGAGTGCCAACCCTGCTACGGCCGTCACTGCAAGTTCGGCCAGGAACCACCGCCTTGTATGCTGGATATTTCGGTGGAGGAGGTTGTTGAAAGGGTGGAGGAAGTGCTCGGATTACCCTCCCTTCCGTTGGAGCTCGCTCAAACGAATCCGCTTTTGTAATACAACCTTTCCTTTCTCCCCGCGTACCTGCAGACGTATCGTCGGATTCTCCTCTTCCCAGCCAATCATTATGACACCAAAGTTAGGTCCAAAATATTTCAAGCCGATGCGATGGCGGTTGAGTTCATTTCTCCATTTCAGCGGGGCATTGAGGCTGCTGGAGGTAATGTCATATAGCGTATAGATGTCGTCAGAATTGATCGCGGAGATTTCTGCCGAGTGACGGTCGCCGCTGATGAAGATCACGCCTTTCGCCCCTGTTTGTGCGATCAGGTCGAATAAATGTTTGCGCTCGTGCGGGAAATTCCCCCATTTTTCCCAGCCATGGTCATCTGCAATCACTTGGATGCTTGAGGCGATCACACGGATATCGGCGGGAACCTGGAGTTGTTGGTCCAACCAGGCCCATTGGGCTCGCCCTAGCATGGTCGCGCTCGGATATCTGTTAGGCGCGTAGGGGCCCCTGTCTCCTTCGCCCGGCTCCGAGGTGCGGTCGGCCCTCACCAGCGGGCTTCGGAAATACCGTGTGTCCAGAAGAATAATTTGCACTCGTTTCCCTTCCCTCCCAAAGACTTTCGCATCGTAGACGCCTTCCCGTTTCCGCCTGGGAGAATCAGCCGGTTCACCGAAGAAATCCAGAAAGGTTTGTTGCGACTCCTTCTTTTTTGGATACTCGACGCCGGCATCGTTGCCACCGTAATCATGGTCATCCCATGTGGCAAGGATCGGGCACGTGTTCTTCAATTTTTGATAACCAGTCTGCCGGCCTAATTGTTCGTATTTATTCTTCAGGATCTCCATGTCTTCGGTGTCGCCGTAGATGTTGTCGCCAATGAAGAGAAACAGGTCGGGTTGAGCGGCTACGACTGCATCCCAGATCGGTTGGGGGCGGTCTTGTTTGGCGCAGGAACCGAAGGCGATGGTGGAGATGGGGGGCTTCTCTTCGGCGTGGGATAAATCAGATAGTGTAAGAAAGAGAAGGAGGAAAGCTGTCAGGGTGGAAGTGGGTGAAAAGAAAATGCTTCGGACTGATTTCACGTTGAGCATTGGAGTGGTGGGTTACGCCTGGCGGCTAACCCACCCTACAATCTAAGACCTCGCGGCGGCCTTCAAGCCGTAATGAAACTTGCGGAGGTTTGCAACGGGATGTTGGAAAGCGCGTTTCCTGAAGCGCGGTACGGTGAGAGCGCGGCGAAATTTGTGCCATTCCCAGCTTGTGTATGCTTTGCGGATGTAATGTTCCAAATCGGTTGAGGCAAGGGCATCGGTCCGAACAACCGCAGTGCTGTTGCCATCGTATTGACTCCAGTCGTTGGATTCCAGATGCCCCTTCGCTTCCAGTTCCTTGTAGAACTTGCTTCCTGGGAAGGGTGTCATGATCGAATATTGAACTGTATCTGGACCCAGCTCCTGCGACCATTGGATGGTTTTGAGTGCGGTCTCGTGCGTTTCACCTGGAAGGCCGAACGAGAAGGTTAGATGGACGCGGATGTCGAGTTCCTGAGTGTAACGAACCATCTCTTCAACCTTGGCCAGGTCGAGGCTCTTATCGGAGTTGTCCACCAGCTCCTGGCTGGCTGACTCGACACCGTACTTGACGGCCATCAGGCCGGAGTCCTTCATCGCTCTGAGGGTTTCCTTATCGGAGGTATCCGCGCGGCACATCGCCGCCCAGGGGACTCCCAGGTTCCGCTTGGAAATCTCTTCGGAAAGTTTGAGCAGCCGCTTTTTGCCGATGTTGAAGGTGTCATCATCGAAATAGAATGACTTAAACCCCCAACGCTTCACACAGTATTCGACCTCATCCACCACATCGACCGGCTCGCGAGTCACATACTTGTTTCCCTCGTACATAATCTGCGGCCACACACAAAAGATGCAACGGAAGGGGCAACCCCGGCTTGTCCACATCTGCAGGCTCGGTCCGGGAATCCCGCCAGGGTGATCGTGGTAGGAATACATTGGCAGGTGATCTCGCGAAGGCCAGGGGAGAGCACCCAGGTCGCTGATTACCTCCCGGCGATCGTTCTGATGCGTTTTGCCACTGTTCGGATCAAGGTAGGAGAGACCCAGAACATCCTCAAACTTCATTTTTCCATCGAGAGCTTTCACAAATTCCAGCGCGGTGTAGTCATACTCGCCTCGAAGTGTGAAATCGACATCCTCATGGTTCGCCAGGAAATCTCCCTCCCCTTCAAGGATGTGAAGACCACAGTAGGCAACTTTTACTTCGGGGCACTTTTCTTTGATGAGCCGGGTCTGCCTTAAATCCGTTTCCATGGAAGGGGTGGCTACTTCCAGGATAATGATGTCGGGTTGGAAAGCGGCGGCGCGATTGACAAATTCTTCTTCCGTGATGCGTTCGGCAATGCCATCAACCATCAGGCACTCATAACCTTCTTGCTCAAGGAGCGCGCAGGCATAAGCCATGTAAAACGGGAACGGCATATAGGGGCTGTACGCGGTTTCGAAATGGGGCCAGCGGGACCCCGCCCGGACACCATAATACCCTGGTCGATACCAGGGCCCATTACCCAGGAAAACCTTCATTGTGACCAAGTCTCCTCTGATCCCCTCGATGGAGCGGAATTGGATACAAACGAACGAATTGATTTTAACGGTATTTGTCGAACTCATCAAGCGTCAAGATCGAAACACATCCTCGCAAGCCGCAAACAATTCCAGGCGTGGGCTTTCAGGCAGCTTGACAAGCAGGATTCCTTTCCTGTAGAGTCCCGCCTTTGGTCTGTAAAGGGAAATCGCTTTTCAGAGTGATTTACGCTCAATCTACAGTCAATTCTAACCAAGGACCTATCGATATCATGTCAAAAACAAGCGGAATCCTTGAAAACCAGATTGAAGTTTCTGACCTTTTCCACATTTACGGCGACCTGCTCTCAGACCGTCAGAGAACCTTTATCAGATTATATTATGACGAGAATCTCTCTCTCTCGGAAATCGCGAACCAACATGAGATCTCCCGTCAGGCGGTTCACGATGCCATCAAGCACGGGCGCAAGGCGCTTGCCAAGTACGAAGGGACTCTGAATCTTCTGGAAACCCAGAAGATTCAGGGGGTGGTTCCCAGTGATGCTTCCTGGCGGTCCCAAGCGGAGACGATCCTGGACGAAATGGAGATTGCAGTTGCCGAACAGGGTCCGGCGTCAGGGAGCCGACTTTTGGCACAAATCGCCTCCATGAAGAAACTGCTCGGCAGGGGTGGGGACAATTCGCCGATCGAGCAATCGAGCCGGCATGAGGAAGCGTTTGCTTAAGAGGCTGGATATTCCGAACCGGAAACACACACAATGTTTGATAACCTTCAAGGTAAGTTAAACGGTCTATTCAAGAAGCTTAGCGGCCAGTCGCGCCTCTCGGAAGCGAACATCGACGAGGCGCTCAAGGAAGTACGCCTGGCGCTTCTTGATGCGGATGTCAACTATCGCGCAACGAAGAAGTTCATTAACGATGTTCGCGAGCGGGCGGTTGGGCAGGATGTCCTGAAGAGTCTGACACCGGGACAGCAGGTCATCAAAATTGTCCATGAGGAACTGATCAACCTGATGGGCGGATCAGAAAAACCACCCTCTCTGCCCGGTGGCTCGAGACAGGTCATTATGCTGATGGGGCTTCAGGGGTCGGGGAAAACCACCAGCGCAGCGAAGTTGGCGCTTCATTACAAGCAGGAAGGACGCCGACCCCTGTTGGTTGCCGCTGATGTGTATCGACCGGCGGCAATTGATCAGCTGGTTGTCTTGGGGCAACAGATAGAAGTCCCCGTGTTTTCACTCGGCACCGACGCTGATCCGGTCAAAATCGCAACTGGCGCCCTCGATCGAGCCGACAGAGATGTCTTGGACACTGTCATACTGGATACCGCGGGAAGGCTTCATATCGATGACGAGATGATGTCCGAGCTGGAACGCATAAAGGCCAAGGTGAATCCCTATTGGCGACTCTTTGTAGCCGATTCGATGACCGGCCAGGACGCTACTCAGCAAGCGGAGATTTTCCACGAGAAGATTGGTATCGACGGGGTTGTGCTGACGAAATTGGATGGGGACACGCGCGGGGGCGCCGCGATTTCGATTCGCGCGGTTACAGGTAAACCAGTGCTGTTCGCGGGTGTCGGCGAGAAACTCGAAAACCTGGAAGTTTTTTACCCAGACCGGATGGCCTCTCGCATTCTGGGAATGGGCGATGTCCTCACACTGATCGAAAAGGCGGAATCGGCCTATACGGAGGAAGAAGCACGGTCGATTTCCAAAAGGATTCGCGGAAACGATTTTAATTTCAACGATTTTATCGATCAGGTCAAACAGGTTCGGGAGATGGGCGGGGTGCGCGAGATGCTCCAGTTGCTTCCTGGGATGGGGACTAATGCAGCTGTGAAGAATCTCGACATGGGCGAACGGGAACTCGTCAAGTTTGAAGCAATCGTGATGTCGATGACGAAGGGTGAGCGATCCCGACCGAAATTGATTAACGGTTCGCGGCGAAAACGGATTGCAACTGGAAGCGGTACACAAGTCCAGGATGTCAACCAACTTCTGACAAGGTTCGACCAGGCAAAGAAGATGGTAAAGAAACAGTTGGGAAGCCGGTTTACCGCACCCGCGACTCGAGGTGCGAAGGGTAGGAAAGGGAAAAAGAGTGGGAAAGGGAGGCCGAGTGGCCTTGTACCTTTTGGAAGGAACTAATGGGAATCAATACTTCAATTTGGGTTGACCCAGTTTGGGAGGAATGAATGGCAGTTAGAATCAGACTAACTCGAATGGGCTCGCGTCACCGCCCCTTTTACCGTCTCGTGGTGGCAGACTCTCGCATTCGCCGCGATGGGCGGCCCAAGGCGACGCTGGGATACTACAACCCACTGACAAACCCCGCCCAGTTCAAGGTGGATGGGGAGGCAGCTCTGGGTTGGCTTCAGAATGGAGCACAACCAACAGATACGGCCAAGAGCCTGCTGAAAGAGACAGGGGTTTGGCAGAAGTTTCAACTGATCAAACAAGGCAAGAGCCCTGAGGATGCAACGCTGGAAGCGGCGAAGATTGTCGAAAACCGGAAGTCTCGGTTAGGGTCGCTGGTGGTTGAGGAAACGAAACCTGAACCCGCTGCCGAACCCGAACCCGCCGGGGAGGAAGTCTCAGCTGCTGAAGAGGTCACTGCAATCGAAGAACCTACTGCCTCATCCGGTGAAGAGGATGCCGAGCCGGTTGAGAAGCCCGCTGAACCACAACAGGACGAAACTCCGGTAGAAACAGTAGAAGAAACGGATTCCGGAGGAACACAGGAATCCCCGCCTGAGGAAAATATAGAAGAGACGGGTTAAGAGCCCAGCCTTTCAGGAGAAATCAAGTGTCTTCGGCCAGAGAGTTGCTCACATACCTGACAAAGTCCCTCGTCCAGAACCCGGAAGAGGTCGAGATCACGACCGCTGATACGGGGGAAGACATCACTGTTTTTCAAGTGAGTGTGAATCCCGAGGATATGGGGCGTTTGATCGGTAGAAGTGGTCGCACTGCGAAGGCGGTGCGGGAATTAGTTGGAAAGGCCGCGGCTTGTCACCAGGAGGGGAGGGTCCAGGTCGTTATCCTTGAAGAATGAAAGATCCTCCCGCCCCCTGGGTGATCGTCGGAAAAATTGGCCGCGCGATTGGATTGGATGGTTCTGTACGCGTGTGGCCGGAAGGCGATTTAGAAGCGACCTTAGAGGCTGGTGTTCCTTTAGCAGCCTGGATTCCTGGTAAGGAAAAGGTCATGCCGCTCACGGCGACGAATGCCAGGGAAGACGGCCACGGGTGGGTTATTCATTTGTCCGGGATTAACCGGCGTGAAGACACGGTATCGCTGCGAAACGCGCTCGTAGTGGTGCAACGCAAGGATTTACCGGAACCGTCGGAAGGCTTCGCCTACTGGGCGGATCTCATCGGGGCCATCGCCGAAACGCGGGGGGATGGACGCAGGCTTGGGGAGGTGACGGGTGTACTCGATACTCCTGCTCATCCGATCCTGGAAATCCAGCCCGCGGAAGGGTCCAGCTTCCTGCTGCCGCTTTCAGAGGAGGTGGATGCGGACCTCGAATTTTGCGCGGAAGACAATGAACAAGCGCGGCTGTTGGTAAACGTTCCGGATGGAATGGAAGACGCCACGGCCAATGATTATCAGGATGTGGGAAAAGCAAAGCAGAAAACTCTAAACAAACAGATCGCTAGAAGAAAAGGCCCCTCGGACGATGCTCATTGATATAGTAACAACCTTCCCGGAAATGTTTGCGCCGCTGGAAGCCTCCATTATCGGCAAGGCGAGGGAATGTGGTTTGCTGGAAATCAGGTACGTTAACCCCAGGGATTTCAGCCATGACCCGCACCGGAAAACCGACGACGAACAATACGGCGGCACGGAGGGAATGCTGATGGCCGCTCCACCGTTGATTGAAGCGGTCGAATCGGTCCAACAGAAAGAATTGGGAGAAAAAGAGCGATTGATCCTTGCTTCGCCTCAAGGCCGAAAGTTTGATCAGGCTTTCGCAGAGGAACTTTCCGGCATCGAGCATCTGATCCTGGTATGCGGGCACTATAAGGGCGTTGATGAGCGGTTCCTCGATGTGATGACCCCGGAAGAGGTGTCGCTGGGTGACTTTGTTTTAACAGGTGGAGAGATCCCGGCGATGGCCTTTGTAGACGCGATTGTCAGATTAGTGCCCGGCGTGGTGGGTGGTTCGACTTCCATTGAGGAGGATTCCTTTGTTGAGGGTATCCTGGACTGCCCGAGATACACACGCCCGCGGGTGGTTCGAGGATATGAGGTTCCGGATGTTCTTTTGAGCGGGAACCACGGGAAGATCGCGGCTTGGAGAAAACGCCTGGCGGTGGAAATGACCCGCCGGAAAAGGCCCGACCTCCTGGCGAAACGGAGCGATGCCGCCTGATGGGAGCGCTGTATGTCGCGCTGCTGCACGGACAGGTCATCGACAAAACGGGAAAGGAAATTTCCAGCGCGCTGACCCATTTCGATGTCCATGACATCGCGCGGACCTGCCGGTGCTACGGCGTCGAGCGGTATTTCATCGTCACTCCCTTGGAAACGATGCGGCACCTGGCTCAGCGAATGATTTCTTACTGGAATTCAGGACTGGGAAATCACGCGATCCCGAATCGGGGCGACGCAATGGAGATTGTGGAAGTTGAAACAACCCTGGACCGGGTAGTCGAGTGGATTAGTGAAAAGGACGGTGAGTCGCCCAGAACAGTGGCGACAAGCGCAAGCACCCGAGACGGGTTAATGGAGTACGAGAGCGTTCGAAGCTGGATCTGGGAGGAAGAGTTTCCAGTTCTGGTGTTGTTCGGGACGGCATACGGAATGAGTGAAAGTGTTCTATCCGGTTGCGATGGCATTCTGGAGCCGATCCGGGGCAGACATTGGAACCACCTGTCAGTGCGTAGCGCAGTCGCCATCACGCTGGAGCGTTTGGTGAGTGAAAAGGATAACAAGGCGAAAATCGAAAAAAGTGTGATGTCTTAGGAGGAAAAGCTGTGAACCACGTAGGATTAGAGAAATTTGAACGCGCCCAGTTGAGGCCGGAACCACCTGATTTCCGCTCTGGTGACACAATCCGAGTCAACTTTGTCGTCCGCGAAGGGGATCGCGAAAGGATCCAAGCCTTCGAGGGAGTTTGCATCAGGCGGAGCGGTGGCGGCCATGCTGAAACGATCACTGTCAGGAAGATCAGTTCCGGCATCGGCGTGGAACGTACCTTTTTCCTGCATTCCCCTCTTGTGGAAGGCATTCAAGTTGTCCGAAAGGGTCATGTCCGCCGAGCCCGGCTTTACTACTTGCGTGAACGCTTCGGCAAGAAGGCGCGTGTTAAGAGCTCCAAGAAGTTCTTCAGTTTGAAACAGGAGAAAAGTGTTGACCAACCGGTGGAAGAGGAAGCTGTTGCCGAGGAATTAACAGAGACTCCGGGGGAGGTGGACGATTCCTCAGAAGTTGCCGAGGAATTGACAGAGACACCTGGGGAAATGGACGATTCCTCAGAGGAGGCCGCAGTGGACGTCGCAGTAGATGCGGCGCCGGAAGAAAATGAGGCGACAAAGGAGGAGTGAGGAAAGATTATTGCGGTTGAAAGTGGTCCGCACAGCGGACCCTACGCATTAGATCGCAATATCCGCGGGAACAAATTGATCAGGTTTTCCTCCATCTGTTGTTCAAAATCTTTGTCATTCATTTCTTTGAGTTCAGATAAAACTCTTGCAGTCTCGACGACATGGGACGGCTCGCAACGTTTTCCCCGGTGCGGAACAGGGGCGAGGTAGGGGGCATCTGTTTCGACGAGCAGCTTTTCGATGGGGGTACGAGCAGCGACCTTCCGTAACTCTTCGGAACGCTTGAAGGTTACTATCCCCGAGAACGAAATAAAAAAACCGCGATCCACTCCCTTATCCATGGCGCGTTCGTCGCCGGTGAAACAATGAAGTACCCCTCCGCCTGAGAAACCTTCACGGTCGAGTATTCGAAAAAAATCATCCGCCGCGTCGCGGAGATGGAAGACCACGGGAACACCCGCTTCCGTGGCGATCTCAAGCTGAGCAACCAAACTCTTCTCCTGATCCTCCTTGGAAGGGGTCGGGTAAAAGTAATCGAGGCCGGTCTCGCCCAAGGCAACCACCCCGGGCACGCTCAGACTCTTGATGATTTCCTCGCCAATCTCATTCGACCAGGAAGCAGCTTCGTGCGTCGATAAGCCCACTGCGGCGAAGAGATGGGGTGCCGGCCCCTCGGGAGAATGGGTCTGTGCAAGTTCGATCGCGCGTCGGCTCGAGGGGATGTCATACCCCACGACAACTGCTCTCTTAACCTGGGCATCGCTCATCCTTTGGAGAACATCGGATAAATCGTCCTTGAACTTGTCGTCGTTGAGGTGACAGTGTGAATCAATCATGGAAACTCATGAGGTTCGACGGGTTGCCCGTTCATTTTCAGAAGTCCATTTTCAAACAGGAAGATCCTGTCTGCGAGCCGAACCGCTTCGCTACCACTATGGGTCACATGAAGGGCAGTTACCCCTGCCTGTTCCTTCACCTTTTCAAGGTGGCCGCACAGCGAGTGTCGGGTGGATTCATCCAGGGAGGAAAGCGGCTCATCGAGGCACAGAATCGATGGTTTGGCAGATAACGCCCGCCCGAGGGCCACCCGCTGAGCTTCACCGCCGGAGAGGCCTGCCGGTTTCCGGTCGAGATGGCCTTCGAGCCCCAGGAGAGACGCGAGCTCCGCAACACGTTCCCGGATCTGCTTTTCGACTACCTTTCGTATTCGAAGGGGGAATGCCAGGTGGTCCCGGACTGTCATGGTGGAAAAGAGGGCGGCGTCCTGTGGAACATATCCAACCCCACGGCCCGCGGGTTTGAGATTCGTTACATCCTGGCCCATCAGGTAGATACGCCCTTTCTCCACAGCTCGGAGGCCGCAAAGCGCTTCCAGGATCGAGGTTTTCCCGACCCCGCTTGGCCCCATCAGGACGCCATATTCGCTGCCGGGAATCTCGAATGACAAATTTTCGACCCTGAAGCGACCTGCTGTTATAGTGACATTATCAAACCGGATCATTTTAGGCGTTTACCCCTCGGCTGCTTTCGGTCCCAAAGACTCGGACAATGACTAGTACCACCAGGGCGGCCGCGACCATCAGCAGCGATACAGCGACCGCCGCTTCGACGTTCCCCACGGACAATTCGAGGAAGACGGTCGTCGGCAAAACTTCCGTCCGCATTCGGGTGGCTCCCGCGAACACCAGGACTGGTCCAAATTCTCCAAGGGATCGCGCCCACGCCAGTGTCCCGGCAGTCAGGATACCGCGGCGGGCTTCCGGCAGAACAATATGCCAGAAGGCCTGGGCGCGTGTACATCCGAGTGTCAGTGCGACCTGCTCACAACGTGGGCTGATTTGCTCGAAGGTGGTTCGCAGGGTTCGAACAGCCAACGCGCACGCGACTGTAAACTGAGCCAGAACAATGGCGGGGACGGCGTAGGTAACAGGGAGAACAGATTCAATAACCTGACCGGGCGCGGTTTGGAAAAGGATCAGAAGAGAAAGTCCAACGACCAGTGGAGGGAGGACAATCGGAATGTCAAAGACAGCATCAACCACGCTCTTACCAGGGAAGCGATACCTGGAGAGGAGATAGGAGATCGGAACAGCCACCCAGAGCGAGAGGATCGCGGTCAGGCTGCACGATAGAAGTGAGAGTTTGATAGCGTATTGAATGGATGGATCGGCCAGGGCCCGCGAAAAATGGACAGGCGATGTATAAAAAGCATCCGCGACCAGGAGAGCGAGGATAAGAAGGAAATAAAGACCGCCGATGATCCACAGGCTGATCAGGAAGGGAGTATCAGAATGATGTGAAGGAGCGGTTTTTGTCACAATGCATATCCGAATCGTAGAAAATGGCCTCGACCCTTTTCGGAGGCAAGGTAGCGGGCAAACCGTTTTGCCTCATCCGGCCGACGAGAGGTCGTAAGGACGGCGATACTTACCGTTTGTTCTTTTTCCGCAAACCGTGTGTCATGGATGACGGCCATCTCAGAGTATTGGGCGGCAACCACATCCCAGAGGATTCCCGCGTCAACAGTACCGATCTTGATGTCGTTGGCAACATCGCCAACAGTCGGTTTCAAGACCTTTGCCTTCTTCCGGATTTCATCCCACATTCCATTCTCCAAGAGGATATCGCGCGTGGTTCTCCCGATGGAGGCAACATCCGGGTCGGCAAGCGCGAACGAAACATCCTCCCGCAACAGATCGGTCACACTTTCAATCCTCTTGGGGTTGCCGTGTCTGACGGCAATGACCGGTTTCATTCTCGCCAGCGGGATAAACTCTTGCACCAGTCCTAAATCGTGCGCTTGAGTGATATAGGTTTCGTCGGCGGGGAGAAAGAGGTCCCCCTCCGAAACCACGCGAAGATTGGAGAGAAGGGCCCCCGAACCACCATATTGGATTTGTATGGGGACGCCCGAAATCGCCTCATACTCTCGCGCGGCCGCCTCGATGGGCGGTTTGAGGGCGACGGCGCAAAAGAGGACCAGAGAGGGCTTGTTCCCGAGCCCCGGTCCCAGCAGCATCGCGCCCAACAAGATGGCAGCCAGGATCGATAAGACAGTTATTTTAATTGCAGGGTTCACCGCTGGTTCCAAATAAAATGATTCTGGGAGGATAATAGATGACGGTGGCTGAAAGCGAGCCGGGGACAGGGGAGGGCTGGGAATGCGGGGTTGTAATCCCATCACAGCGTCGCATCATCCTCCTGATCTCGGCGGAAAACGGCGTCTGAAGGAGAAACCAGTGGCGGAACAGGAACCGGTGCGCGCAATCGGAATACTGACTTCGGGGGGAGATTGCCCCGGTCTGAACGCTGTCATTCGGGCGGTGGCGAAATCGCTGACCCCGGAAGGGGTGGAGGTCTTCGGATTTCTTGAAGGCTTCAATGGGTTGGTTGAAAACCGATATATAAAATTGGATGCGGATGCACTTTCGGGGCTCCTCACTGTCGGGGGCACGATTCTCCGCACGAGCCGGAACAAACCGCACAAGATGCCGATCCCGGGCGGCGGGTTCCGTGACATGACAGGCGCAGCTGCTGAAACCTACCGGAAACTGCAACTCGATTGCCTGGTTTGCCTGGGGGGAGGAGGCACCCAAAAGAACGCCTATCTGTTGATGAAGAACGGCGGAATCGAGGTCCTTACCCTGCCGAAGACGATTGATAACGATGTCTATGGAACGGATGTCTGCTTCGGTTACGACACCGGGATGAGCATCGCGGCCGAGGCTATTGACCGGCTGCACACGACCGCCTCGAGCCATCACCGGGTCATGGTGGTGGATATCATGGGAAACAACTCCGGGTGGCTGGCTCTTGGGTCCGGAGTCGCGGGTGGGGCAGATGTGATCCTGATTCCGGAAATTCCTTACTCATTGGATGTGGTGGCTGAATCATTGCTGGGGCGGATGGAGAAGGGGCGCATGTTCAGTATCGTGGCAATCGCCGAAGGCGCCTTGTCCGTCGAGGACGCCACTGAGAAGGAAGAACGCGCTGAGGCCAAGAAGAAAGGAGAAAAGAGGGAAAAATCGGAGCATTTCAAAGAGCCGGTCAGCTCCATTATGGCCGGTCACATCGAAAAGGTTACCGGCCTGGAAACACGGGTCACCTCACTCGGCCACCTGCAGCGTGGAGGGATTCCAACACCCACCGACCGAATCCTCTGCACACAGTTCGGCTCAAAAGCTGCGGAGTTTGTCCTGAGCCGGCAGTTCGGCCAGATGGTTGCCAAGCGGGGCGAGGAATTCATCGGAGTCCCCCTGGAGGAAATTCAGGGAAGGAAACGGTTGGTGCCGTTGGATCATCCGCTGGTTCATGCGGCGCGATCTGTGGGGACTTGTTTGGGGGATGAAGTTTGAGGGGTGGGCCTTACAAACTCAATGTATGTTTTAGCGCAACGTCGATTGCTTCCATCTGAGGACATTGTCCTATCACTTTATCAAATTCACCATCAATGACAGTTACCAGATTGTCGGTCATGATGACTGAATCTGTATGTAGGCCCATCTGCCGCCCTTCCTCCGATGTCTGCCGAACCAATTTCCGGCTTGGATGCTCTCCGCGCCCTATGTTACTTGTGATGAGTGCAACAATCGTTTGCGGCAGGCCGCTTCGAAGATCATCCCTCTGCACCACGAGGGCGGGACGTCTTTTGGAAGTCCTTAAGTTGGAATCTGGGAACAAGACGAGGACAATATCGCCACGCCTATAAGGCATCGTACACGTCCATATCGGGTCGGTTCCAGTCATCGGCAATTGTGCTTAGTCGCCGCCGTAAATCTGCGGCTTGTTCCTCACTAATTCCACGCTCTCGAAGATCTACAATTTTCCCGGAGGGAATGAACGTAATGATGACCTGACCATCCGCATCCTCGGGGGGTGATTCCAACAACTCGATTCTTCCATTCCGATAAAGTCCTTCGACAGATTTCAGCATAGCGTCCTCCTATAATGGAATTGTACACGTTCAACAGTAAGTGTCGAGAACTACAAGTACGCGGACAGAAATTTCACGGTATCGGTACAGTAGCCTAAGGGGAGAGAGCCACGCAGAGGAAACCTCGTTACTGCGGTTCTTGCCGTAATCGGGCCGGCGGAAACGGCAGTATCCCCAGGCATGGTTCTCCGAGTGGGCCGAACTTTCAAATGTTCCAGACCAAATGAACCAGGATTGCCCACGCCACTAACGTTAGGGAGGTGAAAATCACCGTGAAGGATCGCCAAAACTTGCCCCTCTTTTCCCATCCTTCTGTCAGGAACATGACCGCAACTATCAGTCCGACAATTGTGAGCAGATTCCAAAATCCCCAGTTCGCATAGCCTCTCCATCTACCAAAGACAAGAAGTCCCGATAGGCCCGCGCTGACGTAGGAGAGGAGGATGAACCAGACGAAGGATAATGCGAATAGATTTTCCGAAATCTGGTTAATCAGTAACGCGCGATCAATTTCCTCCGAGTGAAACCCGGAAAATGTGAGATCGTATGTGAGGTGGGACGCGGCGGATCCGATCTGGACAACGGTGTATGGAATCTGCTCGCGGGGGAATCCTATTCGAAACGATTCCGGCATTTCTTTGGGCCACTGTTCTTGGATGAAATGGTGTTGATAGAAAGATGTCCGCGTGCCCGGCTCTATTGCCCGGGCGGAATAGTGTCCAATGAGTCCCAATTGAATCTGTACGTACTCGTACCCATACGCGCTCGTAGGACGGAGCGGGTAAAACGGCTTTTCTGTGTGAAACTCAATAGAGAGGCTAGGATGTCTTTCCGAAATTCCCCTTCTGAAGCTGCATTGAATCTCTCGGAGGCTTCCTCACGAGACGCTATCCACACCGCAGCAAGCAGAAATTCATTGTTGAAATAGGGCGAAAGGCTCTCCAGTTCCGTCGGCCTAATCACTACGTCCTTCGCTGAAAGGTGTGCGGAGAGACTTTTCGCTGAGGTCGCGGTGAGTGTTTCCGCATGAAGACCCCATCGATCCACTGCGCTATGAACTCGACTGTTACCGCCCCAAGGGTACGGCATCAGCATCCCAACGATACAAATCGGCCAAATTTGAGAGACCAATGGTAAGGTAGGGAGAAGGGCAAGCTCGTTCTTGGCCCGCAGGACGGGATTGTAGCCGTCAAGCTTTGGGAATGAATCGATCAGATCAATTTCGGTTTTCGTCGCGGAGGCAGGAATGGGAAAACTCCACAGTCCTTTCTCATCATCCTCCTCGATATCTTGATCGAGATGAGCATCCTCTGAATGCCATCCTGGTGGGCGATCAGGGCCACCTGACTTTCTTCTGTGACTGGGTGGTAACGCGGAAACGCACCCGACTTGAAGGTGATGCCATCGGCGAAGGCGGAATGTGAGGCAGCGGTAAATTGAAGGCAGCAGATAACGGTCAGGATGAAAAGGCTTCGTACGGTTGTTTGGAAAGGTGTTTGGATGGGAAATTGCATAGGAAGATGGTAATCTGAACAGCCGGCTGAGCACAGCGGTCTGTGGACGCACCCGATGAATCGGGTCACTACAAACTTATATGAACGAAATCACCGAACCCTAAATAATGCGGGGCCTGGCGTGGGAGTAAAACTGGGTGCAAGTTCAGACAGAACTTTTCCGCTGACCACGATTCCATCGCCAGTGCCCGAAATGGCGTTGCCTGCCCCATCCCCGCGCATAGCGTTGGGCATCGGGTCCGCGTAACCGTCCTTATCCCAATCCCCAACCGACATGGAATAACAGAGGATATCCCCCCGATCTGGGCCGGCGATATACACGGTGCGCAGGGTTGAAGGAGGGTTGGAAAGCGATATCGATTGTGGGAATGGATCGGGTCCTCCGAAAAGGACATCGACTCGCCCGACATCGAACCCACTCGACCCCCCGGCATCCCAATGAGGGCTCCCCACCATCAAGTCCGGGAAGGTATCCTTGTCGACATCGCCGACAATCATCGTGTCGGCGGCGATATCTCCCACGCCGATACCGATGATTTCCGAGGAGATAATATCACCTGGAGGATTCAACAGGTCAATCTCCCGGTTTTCGAGGTGTTCCCCTCCCTGGATAACGTAGCCTTTCCCACGGTTGTTTAAGGCCGGAAACGCGCCGACGATCCACTCGTCGAAACCATCCTGGTTTAAGTCACCACCAAGAGCCTCCTCGCCAAAAAAATCAGAACTCGATTCACCATAGGCGATTGTCATTGAAACAGACCCGGGCGGGTTGGCGGCGTCAATTTCAGCAGGCCACTCGCCGGGGTTAAAAAAGATGAACGATTCCCCGGCGTTGGTGCGGTTGTTACCCGGACCATCGCCACCGCCGCTGGCGGGACCGCCGCCCTCCCCTGCTCCTGATCGCAAAAACCCGGCACTAATAAGCGCGTCCATCCGGCCATCGCCATTAATGTCGGCGGCATTAACTGTTGCGCCGAAGCGGTCGTTGTTATCAATCCCGTGAAAGAGAATCGTTCGGTCCGGTGGACGCGCAACCAGGTCCATCGAAAGGGGCCAATCCTCGCCCCCGTAGATGATGTACGCGCATCCCGAGTTGGTCCTTGAGTTGTTGGGGCCATCACCGCCATCAGCGCCAACGATCAGGTCGTCGATTTCATCCCCATTAAAATCAGCGGCACGGATCCAGATTCCAAGTCGGTCCTCAACCTCGGCGCCATGGATCTGGACAACCCCGGGCGGAGGATTCAGCAGATCGATATTCCCCTGGAGAGTTTCCGAGCCAAAGATGATGTAAACCGATCCCGCTCCGGTGCGAGTGCCGGAGGGTCCATCCGTGTCCTGCGCGCAAACCAGAAGGTCATCAATTTCATCACCGTTAACATCGCCGGTCCAGATTTCGTTGCCTGTAAAATCGCTCTGGCGAGCGCCGTAAACAATCAACGACTCATCGGGCGGATTGGCGAAGTCGACGAAGCCTGAGATAACACCGTTTCCGAAAGCCACATAGACCAGACCGGCATTCGTACGCGGGAGATTGTTAACGACCGGATCAGCAAGGAGAGGGGAATGGGCCAGATCCAGAAAACCATCCCCATTGTAATCCCCTGTCGCCATAGGAAGGCCAGTTTCGCCACCCCCGCCTGCGGCTCCATAGGAGGTGAATTGACCAGCGATGGGAGGATCGCCGAGATCGAGATGTGGAACTTGTGCGAATGAGAAGATTGGGAATAAGAGGATCGAAATAAGAAGGGGGTGTGGGACGAATTTATTCATCGGGCTCCTAAACTGTGACTTCTTTTTTCATGCAGCATCTTTCATGCAGCATTTCTTATATTTCTTCCCGCTCCCACAGTGGCAGGGATCGTTCCGACCAATTTTTGGCCTGGATCGCTTGCGAGTGGTGATGGGGCCAACCCCCCCCACTCGTTGGGGGGATGGGAGGCTCCGCCGCATCCGACGGTTTTGGGGCGAATCCGACTTGGACTCTACCATCTCGACATGGAACATGCGCGAAACCACTTCACGCCCCAAGGAGGCGTACATCTGCTCAAACTGTTCGAATCCCTCGCGAGCGTATTCCTGTTGAGGATCTTTCCCCGCATAACCGCGCAGCCCGATGCTGTCCTTGAGGTGATCCATGGTTAAAAGGTGATCTTTCCATTTATGATCCACCGTGACCAACATGATGTACTGCATGAGGTGCCGCCACTCTTCGATCGAGGGGGCTTTCGATTTCCGTTCTTCATACCAGTCTTCAATCTGCTTCCAGATGATCCGTTCTGTTTCCTCGATGGCGGACTCTATATCTCCCCCTTGAGGGAGAGACACATCGACCTTCAGGTTGAAAACCTGAAAAAGGTTACCGTTGAAGGAATCCAGGTCCCAATCTTCGGGCGCCACTTTACGATCGAAGAAACCCTGGGCGGTGTCGTCAAAAACATCCCAAGCCATTGTCTGGAAAGTTTCCTCGGGATCGTTGCCCTCAAGCAGCTCGTTTCGGAGGCCGTAGATGACTTCCCTCTGTTTGTTCATCACATCGTCGTATTTGATGACATATTTGCGGATTTCAAAATTACGGTCTTCTACCCGTTTCTGAGCCTTTCGGATCGACCGGGAAACGAGTTTGGCCTGGATCACTTCTCCCTCAGCCATCCCGAACCGAGTGGCGATATTCTGAATGCGTTCACCCCCGAACAGGCGCATCAAATCATCCTCAAGGGAGAGGAAGAACTGCGAACTACCGGGATCACCCTGGCGGCCGGATCGGCCTCGCAGCTGATTGTCGATGCGCCTGCTTTCATGGCGCTCAGTACCGACAATCATCAACCCGCCGGCATCGACGACTGTATCGCGGCCAGCCTTGCACTCGCTCCTGATTTGTTCCTCTTTCTTCTTTCTATCTTCGTCTGAAGCCTCCTTGGGAAGGCGGGAGAGTTCATCTTCAACCATTTTGTCGGGATTGCCGCCGAGCACGATGTCGGTGCCGCGACCAGCCATGTTCGTCGCGATGGTGATGGCCCCGGGAGATCCGGCTTGAGCGACGATGGCAGATTCACGCTCATGGAACTTGGCGTTTAGGACATTGAATGGAATGTTGCCGTTCACTGTCTCAAAAACTTCCGTCGTCTCGGCCACCCTTCGGAAAAAGTGGCCCAACCGGTCAGACCCGTTCTGCTCGCACTCGTCTCCCCATCCATCTGCTTCTTCAACAGTCATTCCTTCCTTTGAGGAGAGCTGCGATTGGATGGTCATCTTCTGATTTTCGGACAGCTTGCTGTCCGCGAGCTCTTCCTGAATCTTTTCGGCCCATTCTTTGATTCGTTTGCGCCAATAGCCGCGGTTCTTCAACAGGTCAGCCAGGTGCTCTGATTTTTCGATGGAGACCGTTCCAACAAGGACAGGCTGCTTGCGTTGATTGCAGTCCACCAAGGTTGCCACGATGGATTCGAACTTTTCTTTCTCTGAGCGATAAACCTGATCCGGGTCATCACGCCGCGCCAAAGCACGATTCTGGGGAACCACCACCACGTCGAGGTTGTATATCTCCCGGAACTCCGCAGCCTCTGTATCGGCTGTTCCAGTCATACCGGCGAGTTTGTCGTACATGCGGAAGTAGTTCTGAAAGGTAATCGTTGCGAGAGTTTGATTTTCCCTCTCTATCTTCACTCCTTCTTTGGCTTCCACAGCCTGGTGCAGGCCATCGCTCCAACGCCTTCCGGACATCAGGCGTCCGGTGAACTCATCGACGATGATGACCTCGCCATCCTGGACCACATAGTGAACGTCCTTCTGAAACAGGTGGTGGGCCCTGAGTCCCTGGTCCAGGTGGTGAACGATCTCCAAGTTTTCCTCTGTAAACATATTTTCAAGACCGAGCAGGCGTTGCGCGCTTTCGATTCCCTCCTCGGTCATGAGGACGTTTCTGTCTTTCTCATCGACTTTGAAATCTTCCCCTTTTTGCAACCGAGGAATAATGGAATTAACACGGTAATAAAGTTCTGGCGACATCTCGGCCGGACCTGAAATAATCAGTGGCGTCCGTGCTTCATCGATGAGGATGGAATCAACCTCATCCACGATTGCGTAGTGAAGGCCGCGCTGCGGGCGGTCCTCCAGGGCCACAGTCAAATTGCTCCTCAAGTAATCGAACCCAAATTCGTTGTTGGTCCCATAAGTAATGTCTGCCTGATAGGACCCAGACTTTTCTTCCATCGGCTGGTCGTGTTGGATTGCGCCGACTGTAAGGCCAAGGAACTGATGGATCGGTCCCATCCATTCCATGTCGCGTTTGGCAAGAAAGTCATTGACTGTTACAATGTGGACCCCCTTACCCTCCAAGGCAATCAGGTAAGCGGGGAGGGTTGCGACGAGAGTCTTTCCTTCCCCGGTGGCCATTTCGGCGATCTTGCCCTCGTAAAGCGCGATGCCCCCCATAATTTGGACATCGAAATGCCTCATCCCTGTTACACGCTTCGCCGCCTCCCGCACGGCGGCGAACGCTTCGGGAAGGATTGATTCCAGGCTTTCGCCCTCTTCGATCCGCTCTTTGAACGAGGGAGTGAGGGCGGCGAGGTCCTCGTCCGAGTGGGTCTGCATCTTGGGCTCAAACGTGTTGACCAAATCGACGAGCGGTTGGTATCGCTTGACATCACGGTCTTGCTTGCTGCCGAAGACCTTGGTGAGAAATTTGTCTAGTACGGCTTGGAAATCCATTTAGTTCGCCAGATGACTTAATAATGTTGCCAAAGTTGCCCGGATTTCGGGCCGTGCGACGATCATGTCGATCATCCCGTGCTGAAGGAGAAATTCGGCCGTTTGAAAATCATCCGGCAGGCTCTCGCCGATGGTCTGCTCAATAACCCGTCGTCCCGCGAAACCGATGCGGGCACCCGGTTCGGCAATAATCACATCACCCAAAGAGGCAAACGAAGCGGCCACACCTCCCATCGTCGGGTCAGTTATCACCGATACGAAGGGAACATGTTTTTCCCGGAGCAATGCAACAGCAGCGCTGGTCTTGGCCATCTGCATCAGAGAAAGCATCCCCTCGTGCATCCTGGCCCCGCCGCCACCGGCTGAAACAATGACAACGGGTTGCCCTTCGACTCCTCCCCGCTCCAGGCAGCGAGTCACCTTCTCTCCTACAGCTGACCCCATGCTGCCGGCCATGAACCTGAAATCGAAGCACCCGATCTGGAGTGGTGTGTCTTCGATTGTGCCTTCACCACAGATGACAGCCTCTTTTTCGCCCGTTCTCTTCTGGCTTTTGGCAAGGCTTTGGGCATAACCCTGGAACTGAAGGGGGTCGATGGAGGCGATGGCTGAATCTTTTTCGGTGAAGCTGCCCGGATCAAGAATGGAAGACAGGCGCTCGCGGGCCCCCATTACCGAGTAGAGATTACAGTTCGGACAGGCTTTGAGGTTATCCTCCCACTCTTTCTTGAAGACCATTTCATCACACTTCTCGCACCGCATCCAAAGCCCGCCGGGGATGTCGGACTTTTTCTCGGGCTTGGTGATTTCCGTGTATCGGGGAGGTTTCTTAAACCAGCTCATGGCACTTTACTCCAAGCAGTCTGATATCGGTTGCAGGAATGTTTTAACACAATCGGGTTGCGCATCGGGTTCTGTTTCCTCCAGGCGCTGGATGAGGGCGCTGGCAATCACGATTCCGTCGGTGTGCTCCTTCAAAACGCCTGCGTGCTCCGGTTTACTGATCCCGAAACCCACTACTGAGGGGTGCGTCGTGTGACTTCGATATTGGTCCAATGCCCCTATCAGCTCATCCGGCAGATTATCGCGGGCCCCTGTTATCCCAATACGACTGACATAATACAACATTCCGGTGGCGGTTGCATCAATGCGCCGGATTCTCTCCGGACCGCTGGTGGGGGCAATTAAGGGAACCAGATCCATGCCGGCGTCGGAGCAGGCGGCCTCGAATGGTTGCGATTCCTCGATGGGCAGATCCGGCACAATGAACCCGGAAATCCCCGCCTTTGCGCCAAGTTCTGCTGTGTTCTTCAGGCCAAGCTGATAAACGGGGTTGTAATAAGTCATGAGGACCACCGGGATCGGCAGGTACTGCTTCTCCTCACCGAACTTTTCGAGGAGTTGCTGGAGAGTGAAGGGATGGCCAAGGGCAGCGACGCCCGCTTTCTGAATGGTGGGCCCATCCGCGAGAGGATCTGAGAAGGGCATGCCGAGTTCGATCAGGTCCGCCCCGCTGGCGACTGCCGCTCTCATCAGTGCAAAGCTGGCCTCCAGGTTCGGATAGCCGGCCATAAAGTAAGGAGCCAGCGCGGTGCGGCCACGGTCCCGAAGCCGGCCGAAATGGTCTAGGAGTAAACTCATGAACCCGCTTCGATATTTTCGCCGAGATGTTTGGCGACAGTTTCCACATCCTTATCACCACGCCCGGACAGGTTCACCACTACCAGGCTGTCGGAGTTCAGGGTCGGCATCAGCTCATCCAGGTAAGCCAGGGCGTGCGAGGATTCGAGCGCCGGGAGGATACCCTCCAGCCGGCAGAGCTTCTGGCAGGCTTCGAGTGCTTGTTCATCGGTGATGGTGACATAGCTGGCCCGCCCGCTTTCCTGCAGATGACAATGTTCCGGGCCGACTCCGGGGTGGTCGAGCCCGGCTGAGATACTGTGGGCCAGGCGGATCTGGCCACCATGTTCCTGAAGTACCTTCATCTTGCTGCCTTGGAAGACACCATCTGTTCCGGCGTTCAAGGCGGCGGCGTGTTGACCGGTTTCAATCCCATATCCGCCTGCTTCCGCACCGATCAGTTCAACCCCCTCTTCCTCGATGAAGGCATGGAATATCCCAATCGCATTACTCCCGCCGCCGACACAGGCGATGACATGGCTGGGCAGTCGGTCATACCTATCCAGACAGACAGCCTTCGTCTCCTGCCCTATGACCGAGTGGAAATCGCGCACGATCATCGGGTAGGGGTGAGGACCAACGACCGAGCCGATGATGTAGTAGGTACCTTTGACATTGGTTACCCAATCGCGGATAGCTTCGTTGATAGCGTCCTTCAAGGTCATCGAACCGCTCGTGACAGGTTTGACAGTGGCCCCGAGGAGGCTCATTCGGAAGACATTCAGTCGCTGACGCCGAGTATCCTCCTCACCCATGTAGACGACACACTCATATCCCATCAAGGCGGCAACAGTGGCGGTGGCGACACCATGCTGGCCAGCGCCTGTTTCAGCGATGATGCGCCGTTTACCCATCCGTTTGGCGAGGAGGATCTGGCCAAGGGTGTTGTTGATCTTGTGAGCGCCTGTGTGGAGAAGGTCCTCACGCTTGAGAAGGATCTTTCCGGTCCCATAGTGCTCGGAAAGACGTTTCGCTTCATAGAGCGGTGTCTCCCGTCCGGCGTAAGTCGCAAGCAGGTGGTTGAGCTCATCCTGAAAGGAGGGATCTGCCACCGCATCGCGGTATGCCTCCTCAAGTTCCGCCAAGGCGGGCATCAAAGTATCGGGGACAAAACGGCCACCGTAATCTCCAAAATAACCCCGGTCGTCGGGAAACGTATATTTCTTTTCAGTTGCTTCGATCACAACGCCTCTCCCTGTTTTTGCTGAAGGTGCAGTTTACTCGGGGGGGGCCAGGCAGGGCAAGTCTGGCTGATCCGTGGCCTTAGCGCCAATCAGAGCCGCGCGCGTCAGCAAGCGATTTCTTTGCCTAAACCTTCCATCAACTCCGGATCGACCTCTCGGCCTTTCCGTTGTACAATACTCTTTGAATAGCCTCAAAAAGGAGACGTACGATGACAGAAATCGTCTTTCTAGTCGAAGAAGACCCAGAGTCTGGTTACACGGCCCGTGCCATTGGGGAGTCCATATTCACTCAGGCCGAAGACCTCCCGAAACTTAGAGAAATGGTTCGAGATGCGATTGAATGTCACTTTCCAGTACTGGAGGAACGGCCTCGGATGGTTCGACTACACGCGGTTCGAGATGAAGTTTTTGCCTTGTGAGGGTTCCTCGCGACCTCTCAGGCCATCATTTGGCGAAGGCGCTTTCTGTTTTTGGATACAGGGTGAGTCGCCAAACAGGTAGCCATATTCGACTTGAAACTGAGGTCGATGGGACACATAAAATAACGATTCCTGCTCATGATCCACTCAAAATTGGAACTCTTCGAGATATCATTCGTGACTTATGCGAACACCATAATTTGAATCGGGATGAACTCTTGAAGCGGATTTTATCCTGAATTCGGCGCCTCACTCCTCCCCCGCGCGGGAGCAAGCGATTGCCCCACACATTCGCGACATTCCCCTTTCCCACCGCGTCATTCCCGACCCCGATTGGGAATCCACTTCAATCCGCCCCCTTCTTCATCCCACTTCATTTCGCGTACAATCACAACGCCTTTGATGTTGCGGCTTCTTCAAGGATAAATCTCATGAGAAATCTCCGGCGTCTGGTCCTTTGCGTTTTCTGCTGTGCTGCATTCGCGTGTGCTTCTGCATCCGCCCAGACACCGACCCCCACGCCTCCCTCCGCTGATATCGCCCCCTCCGGGTTCATTGATTCGGATGACCTCCGCGTCTTCTCCCAACACTGGCATGAGAACGAGACTGATTTCGGACCTGTTCCGGGTGATTTCAATGGAAGCGGGAAGCCCGACGCAGATGACCTGTTGTTCCTCTTAGAGGGTGTGTGAAAAGTGCTGAAGAGATCGGTTATCCAATCCGATAGATGAAATAGGGGTAAACAGATCTATTGGGTTGGGGAGGACCGGACCATGAGCACACAGCGCAGATATCCCAGTGA
>Ga0310121_10001263_pt1 | contig 26265 bp, 24 predicted proteins | sample CB27_Tmax_986_MG_FD_203504 | JGI IMG/M metagenome (GOLD analysis project Ga0310121, IMG submission 203504) | Marine microbial communities from Western Arctic Ocean, Canada - CB27_Tmax_986 | ecosystem: Environmental > Aquatic > Marine > Oceanic | place: Canada: Western Arctic Ocean | collected... | reverse complement strand
GTCGTTGTTCACTTATCATCGAGCTGGCCCTATCTAAACCACTACGAACAAGTGAGCCGCCAAGTTCTCCTCCTTGGCAACTCGCCGTCGTCCGACACTTCATGAACTCTCAAGACAAAGAAGTGTCGAGTACCTCACTCGAAGGATGCATGGGGGAAAGGGGGCTCTACGCGCAGAAACGGCAAAGTCCCCAACACGTTTGGTACTAATACGCCCACTTGCCCCCGGCAGGGGCAGAAAATCACAGCTTTACCCAATTTATGAATAATTCGGGCTAAAATCGCCAAATTCGCCAGTTTGCGATCCACTTGCCCAGCTTTTATAATCTTGAAGGAGGTTTCGCCAGAATGGTTACTGAATTGTTACGTCAACCTGCTAGTTCTATGCTATGCGTCGCGCTGATCGTCTGCGGCGCCGTCTGCTGTCCTCTGCCGCTTCTTCGGGCCGAAGAGGAACCGGTCGACTACATCCGTGATATCCGACCCATTCTTTCAAATCGTTGTTACGCTTGTCACGGTCCCGACGCCAATGCCCGCAAGGCCGATATGCGTCTGGACAAGCGCGAATCGGCTTTGGAGTCAGCCATCCGGCCGGGCGATACTGCGGGGAGCGAACTGGTCCGACGGATCACCAATGCCGATCCCGAGTTGCGGATGCCTCCAGTCGATTCGAATAAAGTTGCTATCACTGTAGCCGAGGCCGATTTGATTCGTCGCTGGATTGATCAAGGAGCCAAGTACGACACGCATTGGTCGTTTGTTAAACCGGTTCAGCCCGCAGTGCCACAGTTCTCTGATGTCGATGGCGATCTTCATCCGATTGACGCCTTCATCCGCCAGCGTCTCGAGCGAGAAGGTTTGACGGCATCACCCGAAGCCGATCGTCGCACGCTGATTCGCCGGCTTTCGTTCGACCTGATAGGGTTGCCCCCTTCGCCGGAACAGGTGCGGGCGTTCCTTGCTGACACGTCCCCCGATGCCTACGAAAAGGTGGTCGACCAACTGCTTGATTCGCGTCATTACGGCGAGCGGATGGCCATCTATTGGTTGGACGTGGTTCGCTATGCCGACACGAATGGTATCCACAATGACGTGCACGCCGAACATGACTCGTTCCGTGATTACGTGATCAAGGCATTCAACGACAACCTTCCGTACGATCGTTTCGTCATCGAACAATTGGCTGGTGACCTGCTGCCGAAGGCCACGGACCTGCAAAAAATTGCCTCAGGCTTTAACCGGTTGAACATGACCACCGAGGAGGGCGGGGCCCAGCCGAAAGAGTACACCGCGATCTACGCCGCCGACCGCGTCCGCAATACCGGATCGATCTTCATGGGGGTGACGATCGGATGTGCGCAGTGCCATGACCACAAGTTCGACCCCTTCACGACGAAGGATTTTTATAGCTTTGCCTCGTTTTTCGCCGACATCCAAGAAACGGCAGTAGGCAAACAACAGCCGATCAGCGTGTCCCGAATTGCTCATGACGAGGCGGAGGCGGAGAGGATTCGTCAGCTACGGGAAAAGCTGGCTGCCGCGCAGAAGCTGGTCGATACCGCCACGCCCGAATTGGAGCTGGCCCAAAAAGAGTGGGATCCCGGGGCCCACGAGCAGGCTATGCAGATTCCGTCGCTGAGCACTTGGAGCAGCCTGGGCCCCTTGGTTGTCGACGATGCGGCAGCCGCTTTTATCACGGCTTTCGTGGATGAAACCAGTGACAACATCGACCCTGCCGTAACCTACCAGGAGGGACAACTCAGCTGGCAGGAACAAAAGACATGGGATGACGGCAAGGCCCACACGCTTAACGGTGAAAACTGCGCCAACTATGTGATGCGGACGATTCACGCTCACGTCGATGTTCCGCTGGAGTTGTCATTGGGCAGCGACGACGGAATTAAAGTCTGGTTGAATGGCCAGCTCGTTTTCGACAAGGAAGTCTTTCGCAGCGTTGGCGAAGATCAGGATCGGATCACGGTTCAACTTCATCAGGGCGATAACCAGCTACTCATCAAAGTCGTCAACGGGACGGGCGGACACGGGTTTTACTTTAATCCATTGTTCAATCGTGACATTCCCAGCGGCATCGCCGATATCCTGCGCATGGCTCCAGAGGAGCGCGGCGACGAAAAGCGGCAGGAACTGGCTATCTACTTTCGATCCGTCACGCCGTTGCTCGCCCCCGAGCGAGAAGAACTAGATAAACTCAAAGCGGAAGGCGAGCGTTTACAAGTTGAGATGACGATCCTGGTCTCGCAATCGGTCGAACCCCGGATGGTGCGCATCTTACCCCGCGGCAATTGGTTAGACGACTCTGGCGAACTGGTTCAGCCGGCACCCCCCGAGTTTCTCGGCGATTGGGAAGTCGCCGATCGACGAGCAACGCGGAAGGATTTGGCGGATTGGCTCATTTCCCCAGAAAACCCGCTCACGGCGCGTGTCTTCGTCAATCGACTGTGGAAACTTGTTTACGGCCACGGATTAGTACGCAGCATGGACGATATCGGTGCCCAAGGCGAAACTCCCAATCATCCCGAGCTGCTAGATTGGTTGGCCAGCACGTTTATTGAAAGTGGGTGGGACATCAAAAAGATGATGCAGCTGCTGGTCATGTCCTCGACCTATCGACAGTCGTCGCTGGTCGATCCACAGTTGGCCGAACGAGACCCGCGCAACGATTTGTATGCACGACAAAGTCGATTTCGCTTGGATGCGGAAATGGTCCGCGACAACGCGTTGGCCGCCAGTGATTTGCTGGTTCGAAAAGTGGGTGGTCCGAGTGTGAAGCCTTATCAGCCGGCGGGGTACTGGGCGAATTTGTACTTCCCAGCCCGCGAGTGGGAACACGGAAAAGGCGAAGACCTATACCGACGAGGGCTTTACACGTACTGGTGCCGCACGTTTCTCCACCCTGCGTTGCTCGCCTTTGACGCACCGACACGCGAGGAATGCACCGTGCAGCGCCCTCGTTCCAACACGCCAGCCGCCGCCTTGGTACTTCTCAACGATCCCTCATTCGTGGAAGCGGCCCGGGCCCTCGCCGCCATGATCATGCGTGAATCTGAGAGTGATCTGTTAGGCGGATTGATTTTCGCGTTTGATCGAGTGCTCAACCGAGCCCCCAGCGAAGACGAAATCCAAATCCTGACGGCACTGCACGATAAACATCTTCAATCCTATCAGCAGGATCAGGAAGCGGCCGTCGCCACACAAACAGTGGGGGCGTCGCCGCCATCCGAGGATCTCGATCCCGCCCAGCTGGCCGCCTGGACCTCCGTGGCACGGACGATGTTGAATCTGCATGAAACGATTATGAGGGAATAGAAGAGACCATGAACCCTAACTATTTGAATCAACTTCGCCTAACTCGCCGCGTCTTGCTAGGAAAAATGTCGACCGGCATTGGCGGGATGGCGCTGGCGTCGCTGATGAACCCAGCGCGGATGGTGGCTGCCTCCTCGGACGCTCGGCTGGCAAGTCGCGGCGTGATCAATCCGTTGCACGTGGCGGCTAAGGCGAAGCGTGTGATTTTTCTGACTCAAGCGGGAGGCATGTCACACCTTGAAACCTTGGACTACAAACCGAAGTTGGCCGAGATGGATGGCCAGCCCATGCCGGAATCGTATACGAAGGGCCAGCCGATTGCCCAACTCCAAGGACAGGAGCTGAAATGTTTTGCACCACAACGAGAATTTCAACAGCATGGCGAGTGCGGGCACTCTATCTCGGACGTTTTTCCGAATTTGGCGAAAGTCGCCGATGAATTATGTGTGATCAATTCGTTGCACACCAATCAAATCAATCATGATCCCGCCCACACGTTCATGAATACTGGGACCCAAATCTCGGGCCGGCCATCGATGGGGTCGTGGACAACGTACGGATTGGGTAGCGAAGCGGACGACTTGCCGGGCTTCGTCGTCATGACCAGTGTCGGTGGTGCGCAGAATCAGCCGATCGCCGCGCGGCAATGGCACAGCGGGTTTTTGCCCAGCCGTTATCAGGGGGTCGAGTTCCATTCCAGCGGTGATCCTGTCTTGTACCTAGGTGATCCTGCTGGCGTTGGACGCGACCGACAGCGGGATGTGGTCGACGCCGTCGAAGCACTAAACCGCCTGCGTGACAAAGAGGTGCTGGATCCCGAAATCGAGACGCGGATCGCCCAATATGAGTTGGCTTTCAAGATGCAGACCAGCGTTCCACAGTTGATGGACATGTCGGACGAAACTCAAGAGACACTGGACATGTACGGCACCCACGGAGCCGATGGCACCTACGCTTCCAATTGCCTGCTGGCCCGGCGATTGGTCGAGCGAGGGGTTCGGTTTGTCCAGTTGTACCACCGTGGCTGGGACCACCATAGCGGTATCAGGGATGGGATAGCCAATACGGGTAAGCTGGTGGATCAGGGCACCGCCGCGTTGATCCAGGATCTCCGCCAGCGTGGCATGCTGGCAGAAACGTTGATCGTTTTTGGGGGCGAATTCGGACGAACTCCCATGTCTCAGGGGGGCAGCGGACGGGATCATCACATGAAAGGTTTTTCCATGTTCCTCTGTGGCGGTGGCATCAAGCCTGGTATGCGCTACGGCGCCACGGATGAGCTAGGCTACAACGCGGTAGACGACGTGTTCCATATTCACGATCTTCACGCCACAATGCTGCATTGTCTGGGCATCGACCATCTGCGGCTGACTTACCGTTTTCAAGGCCGCGATTTTCGGCTGACGGATGTGCACGGGAATGTAGTGAGGAACGTTTTGGCGTAAGAAGGGACTTTGATCTTGAGAGACTTTGACTATGTCGCCCCAACGGGCCTAGAGGAAGCTGTTGAATTTTTGGCAAAGCACAACGGACGTGCGCGGCCACTCTCCGGTGGCACGGATCTGATCGACCATGTGCAGACCGGGCGACTCGAGCCGGATCTAATCATCGATGTCAAAAAGATCGCCGAGCTGAACGTGTTGGAAATCGGCGACAGCGGACTACGATTGGGGGCCGCCGTTCCCTGCTACGAAATCTACAACCATCAGGAGATCTCCACGCGGTATGCGGCGCTGGCGGATAGCTGTCGTATTATCGGTGGAATTCAAATTCAGAGTCGCGCTTCGGTTGGTGGGAACATTTGCAATTCTGGACCAGCGGCGGACACGACCCCCAGCGTCATTGCACTGGGCGGAGTCTGTGTGATTTCTGGTCCCAACGGAACTCGCGAGGTGCCCAGCGAGGAGTTTTGCACAGGGCCGGGCCGGAACGTTTTGCAGCCCAGTGAGTTGCTGGTCGAATTCCGTTTTCCACCTCGTCCCGCCAATAGCGGTTCGCACTATCGACGATTCATTCCCCGTAACGAAATGGACATTGCCGTCGTCGGTGTCGGCGCGGCTGTGGAATTGGCTGAAGATGGTGAGCGGATTCTCTCAGCCCGACTGGCCTTGGGTGCCGTGGCCCCAACCCCGTTACGGGTGCCGGCCGCCGAGGAGGCGCTCGCAGGCCAACCTACCAATGATGAGACCTTGGCTAACGCGGCCAAGGCGGCTCAACAAGCGATCTCCCCAATCACTGACATGCGCGGCACCGCGGAATACCGTATCCATTTGACGGAAGTCCTCACGCGGCGTGTACTTCAAGCGGCGATTGCCCGTGCCCGCGGTGACTCCACGGACTACAAGCCAGGACATTAAAACCAACATGGCCAAGAAGCGCATCGTAACTACGAAGATTAACGGCGAAGAAGTTTCCTTTCTTTGTGAGCCGCGCCAGACATTGTTGGAGGTGCTTCGCGATACGCTGGACATGACCGGTACCAAGGAGGGTTGCTCCAACGGGAATTGCGGCGCGTGCACTGTGATCATGAACGGCCGACCGATCGACAGTTGTCTGGTGCTCGGTGTCGAAGCGGAAGGCGCTAACTTGCGGACCATTGAAGGCGTTGCCCATGGCGCGCAGATGGACGAGGTCCAGCAGGCATTTCTCGAAGGCGCCGCGCTACAGTGCGGAATCTGTACCCCCGGTTTCATCGTCCAGGCCGAAGCGTTATTGGAAGAGAATCCAGATCCCAGCGAAGAAGAGATCCGCTTTTATCTGGCCGGAAATCTCTGCCGCTGCACGGGTTACGATAAGATTGTCCGCGCCGTTCAAGCTGCCGCAGCGGCGAGACAGACGGCCGAGGCGTAGGGCGTAGACTCAGCCCCGAGAACCGAGAACCGAGAAAAACCATGTCAACTATCGAGAAACCGGCGTACAAAGTGATTGGCACGCGGCCCGTTCGTCATGACGGAGCGGATAAGGTGACTGGAGTTGCCAAGTACGGCGCGGATGTATCTTTAACTGGATTGATTCAGGCTGCGATGTTGCGTAGTCCGCACGCGCATGCTTTGATCAAGAGTATTGATACGTCAGCAGCCGAGACGTTGCCTGGTGTACGTGCCGTCGTGACTTCGGCGGACATGCCGGAACAAGGGGACCGCTTTGTAGATCTCGGCGAGGGCGGGACCATCATGTCCCACTTGTCCTCGAATGTGCTGGCCCGCGAAAAGGTGCTTTACAAGGGCCACGCGGTTGCTGCGGTCGCTGCGGATTCGATTCACATTGCTCGGGAGGCCGTCCAGCTGATCAAGGTCCAGTACGAACCGCTGCCACCGGTCCTCGATGTCCGAGAGGCGATGCGTGATGAGGCCCCCGTGTTGAACGACGATGTTCGCACACAGATGCTGGGCGCGGCCGATCCGGACGAAGCTGAAGACCAGCCGACCAATGTTGCCAAAAAGTTCCTGTTCGAAAAAGGGGACGTTGAGCAGGGATTCGCGGAGGCGCATGTTGTCGTGGAGAGGGAGTTCACGACCGCTACGGTTCATCAAGGTTACATCGAGCCGCATAACGCCACGGCTCAATGGCACGCCGATGGCAAAGTCACGATCTGGACGAGCACGCAGGGGGCTTTCACGGTCCGTCAGCAAACCGCGGAGTTGCTCATGATCCCAGCCTCGGACGTCAAAGTGATTCCCATGGAAATTGGTGGAGGGTTTGGTGGCAAAATTGCCGTCTACCTCCAACCGGTGGCGACCTTGTTATCACGAAAAAGTGGTAGGCCGGTCAAATTGATCATGGACCGCGCGGCTGTCTTCGAAGCGACTGGCCCGACACCAGGAACGTACATTCGCGCCAAGATCGGGGTCACAAAAGACGGAAAGATCACGGCGGGCGAAGCGTATCTGGCGTACGAAGCGGGCGCCTATCCCGGCTCGCCCGTATCCTGTGGCTGCATGTGTATCTTCGGATGCTACGACATTCCGCACGCTCGCGTAGAGGGTTACGACGTTTGTGTAAACAAGCCGCGGACGAGCGCCTATCGAGCGCCCGGATCGACCAACGCCGCCTTCGCAGCAGAAACGATTGTTGACGAAATCTGTTGCCAACTGAATATCGACGCCGCCGAGTTTCGACTCAAAAACGCGGCACAAGAGGGGACGCGACGTGTCGATGGCCCCGTGTATTCGCGAATTGGTATGGTCGAAACGGTCGCCGCTATCCAGGCCAGTGACCACTACCAATCGCCGCTCGAAGGATCGCATCGTGGTCGCGGCATCGCCAGCGGATTCTGGTTCAACGTGGGTCTCAAATCCGCCGTTACAGCCATGGTCAACGCCGATGGAACCGTCTCACTTGTCGAAGGCTCGACCGATATCGGCGGCACGCGGACTAGTCTCGCGATGCAGCTGGCCGAGACCTTGGGAATCAACGCCGAGCAGGTCAAGCCGACGGTGGCAGATACCGATGGAATCGGGTGGAACGATGTCACGGGAGGCAGCCGTGTCACGTTTGCTACTGGAATTGCCGTTGTGGAGGCCGCCAAAGACATTCAGCGGCAGTTGCTGCAGAGGGCCGCTACGTTGTGGAATTGTGACAGAGAATCGGTTCGCTACGAAGACGGCAAGATCGCAGGTCCGGACCAGAATGTGATTACTTTCGCTGAGATGGCTGGAAAAATGTTGCAAACTGGGGGTGCGATTGTCGGCCAGGGAGTTTGCAGTGATGTTGCTCAGAGCGGCGCTTTTGGCACCCATTGTGTTGATGTTGAAGTCGACCCGGAAACGGGAAAAGTCCAGATTCTGCGCTACACGATTGCGCAGGATGCGGGTACCGCGATTCATCCCAGTTACGTGGAAGGCCAAATGCAGGGTGGCGTCGTCCAGGGCATTGGCTGGGCGCTGAACGAAGAATACTGGTACGACGATCAAGGTGAGATGCGCAATTCCACGTTTCTCGACTACCGTATCCCCACCTGCTATGACGTTCCCATGATTGAAACGATCATTGTGGAAGTTCCCGATCCAAATCATCCGTATGGCGTTCGGGGTGTAGGTGAGGTCCCGATTTGCCCACCGCCGGCGGCCATTGCCAACGCAATCTATCAGGCGATTGGTGTCCGCATGCAGCATCTGCCGATGTCACCGCCCCATGTCATGGCGGAAATTCTCAGGCTGTCGTCGGCTGGCAATGGCAGGGCGTGATGGCGAGAGTCTTCATCCCGCCGGCGCTGCGGTCACTAACGGCCGGTCTGCATGAAGTCGACGCTGACGGAGATACCGTTGGTGAGATCGTCGATCAACTCGACGAACTGTTTCCAGGAGCCAGGTCGCGTTTGTGCGATGCGGATGGTTTAAAGCCAGGGTTGATCGTGATGGTAGGAAATTCAGCGAGTTCGCTGGGCCTGTTGCAAAGAGTCACCGACGATGAAGAAGTCCATTTTCTGCCATCGATTGGAGGAGGTGCGTAAGCTCGTGGAAGCACTGATCCGCGTTGACGTAAACTGTCAAATCTGGCGTATTCCAGGTTGATCGCCAGCGCGTGGTCCAATTGAGGCTGGCGTTTGGCCCGCTGTTTTAGCGACGTCTGCCGTATCCTATAATGACACCTGGAACGGCAATTCACGTTGTTGTTCGACGAGGTATCATTAGCGCGGAGACAGGTTTTGTGGTAGTGCAAATTCCACGGCTAGAGCCCGGCGATAAACTGGATCAGCAGACGTTCCACGTCCGCTACGAGGCGATGTCGCCCGGAACCCGCGCCGAGTTAATTGGGGGAATTGTCTACATGCCATCGCCAATGAAGAATCCACACGGAAGAGTGCAACGACGGGTGACGGCATGGCTTGACGAGTACGAGGCGAAGACACCAGGAGTTCAAGGTAGCGATGGAGTGACAGCAATTCTATCTTATGACAGCGAGCCCCAACCGGATAGTTGTCTTTACATTCTTGCCGACTATGGCGGTCAGTCGCGCATCAATGACGCGGAATATCTAGAGGGTTCTCCTGAATTAGTTGTCGAAATCGCGTCCAGCACCGAGTCCATCGATCTCCATGCGAAACGGTCCGATTACGAGAACGCTGGAGTATGCGAGTATGTTGTCGTTGCCTTGAGGCAGGAAAGAGTGTTTTGGTTTCTGCTTCGTGACGGCAAGTTCGTTGAGCACCAGTCCGATGATGGCGGCGTTTTTCGCTCCAAAGTATTTCCCGGACTTTGGCTGGATCCCGACGCACTCCTGCGTCTCGATCGTGACCACATTCGAGACGTGCTGAGCCAAGGGTTGGCCAGCGCGGAGCATGCGCAGTTTGTCGAGCGGCTTTCGCGGTCGTCTTCCTGAAGCGTCACTGACCCAGAGCAGCCCAGTTTGCCAAAAAGGGGAGGCTCCCCTTTATGTCAACCTTGTCCCGGTGAATTCAACACGGTCGGGCCTGGAGAGCGAAACTTTTGGTGAACCACCGTTAAATTCATAACGGTCACTACCGACAGATAACGACACAGTCGGCGGGGCAGGGAAGATCGGCTTGTCTTGGTTTGTCATTTGTTTCGACAGCAGATTTCCCAGTTCGTGCTTGCGGCCCCACATCGAGACGCTGGTGCCGTCCGTCGTCAAGGGCTCGAAGGGAACGGGAACTTCCGTTCCCTTCCCTGAATCAGCATGCTTCCAGGGTTCAGTCGGATCGCTCAAGTCGTACCCTTGTCCAAAGCCTGGCAAAGAGATCAACAAGGCGGCCGTCAACGTGAGTAACGGAGTCCATATTCTAAAACGCATTTCGCAATCTAGCTGAAAGTGCAGCTGATCCGATTGCGAGTTGCCGAATCGGAGAGTATTGTGCAGTTATGGTGAGCATACCAATAATTGACAGGGCGTTGGAGTATCCCGATCGGGTTGCCGTGATTGACGACGCCGGTCGTTTCACTTACTCCGAGTTGCTTGACAGGTCCGCCCAGGCGGCCGCCTGCTTACTCGACGGTGCGTCGGACCTTAACGGGGCACGTGTGGCATTCTTGATGCCACCGTCCGTGGAGCACGTTGTGGTCCAGTGGGGTATCTGGCGGGCCGGCGGGATGGCAGTGCCGCTATGCAGTCAACACCCACCGCCAGAGCTGGAATATACGATCGAGGATTCGGACGCGACGATCATCGTGACCCACCCGGAGTTTGCCGACCGGCTGCGGCCGATTGTGGATTCGCGCGGACTGCGGTTTTTGCTGTTATCGGAGGTCGATGCTCAACCAGCTGCGATGGTCGACGAGTTGCCCGATGTTGACCCGTCCCGGCCGGCAATGTTGCTTTACACCAGCGGGACGACGAACAAACCGAAAGGGGCGGTGACCACGCATGAGATCATTGCGGCACAAATTCAGTCGCTGATCGAGGCCTGGGGTTGGACCGAAAACGACCATATCCTTCATGCGCTGCCGCTGCATCATCTCCACGGCATTCTCAACGTGATGTGTTGTGCGCTGTGGTCTGGGGCGACTTGTGAATTCCTACCGAAATTCGACGTCGATCGTGTCTGGAAACGGATCGCCGCCGGTGATGGTCTTACCTTGTTCATGGCGGTGCCGACCATCTATTCGCGATTAACCAAGGCTTGGGACAGCGCGGATGACGACCGCAGGCGGGCCATGACGGACGGTTGTCGCCGGCTGCGTTTGATGGTTTCCGGATCAGCGGCTTTGCCAGTCCCCACTTTGGAGAAATGGCGCGAGGTGTCTGGTCACACTTTATTGGAACGCTATGGCATGACCGAAATCGGCATGGGGCTGTCCAATCCGCTCCATGGCCAGCGGCGTCCGGGTTGCGTTGGCACTCCACTTCCGGGAGTTGAGTTGCGATTGGTCGACGAAGCCATTCAACCTGTGCCTGACGCTACCGCTGGCCAGATCCAAGTGCGCGGTCCCACCGTATTCACGGAATATTGGCATAAACCGGCAGCGACTGCCGAGGCCTTTACCGATGATGGCTGGTTCAAAACAGGTGATGTGGCGGAACGGGTCGATGGGGTTTACCGCATCCTGGGCCGTGAGTCGGTGGACATTATCAAAACCGGCGGTTACAAAGTGTCAGCACTTGAAATTGAAGATGTTCTGCGGAGCCACGATTCCATCGAAGAGTGCGCCGTGGTTGGTGTCGAGGACGAAGATTGGGGCCAGCGTGTTGCCGTGGCAGTGGTGATTTGCGATGACGGCAAATTGGACCTCGATACGCTTCGCTCTTGGTGCAAGCAGCGGCTGGCAGCGTACAAAGTCCCGTCGCTGCTCAAAACGATCGATGCGCTGCCGCGAAATTCAATGGGCAAGGTAACCAAGCCGGTGGTGGTGAGGCTGTTCGAGTCGTGACAACAAACAGTTATTGTAAGTATTCGCCGAACCCGTGGAGCATCAACGCTAACCACCCAAAAAAGGCCGGGAAAAGTGGCGATAGCAACCCGATGCTCCACGGGTTCGGCGAATATTTACCAGTTATTTTTGTCTTCCACTGATATTAGGATCGGCAAAAAAATACTGTTCCGCTGTCCCCTCTCCCATTGGGAGAGGGTAGGGTGAGGGTACAGGAAGATACGACAGTTATTTTGTCCCCGATCCTTAGACTTTCATTGACGATGAGTGTCATTTTTGAAAAACGAAAGTCGTACGGCGTCATCCGCTTGGATCACGTTGCCAATCTCAATGCGCTATCACCGGATCTCCTGACGGGCATTGACAAAGCACTTGATGACGCCACGCGTGACTCCGACATTTGTGTGATACTGCTTACCGGGACCGGCCCCGCATTTTCAGCTGGCGCGGACATTCGTTATATGTCTAGTGCCTCGCCGGATGAGTGCCGGCAGTATCTTGAACAAGCGCAGGCCGTGTTGGACCGGATCGAGTCACTTGATCTCCCTGTAATCGCAGTCGTCAATGGCGTTTGCACGGGCGGTGGTTGCGCTTTGGCTGGCGCCTGCGATCTGACGATGGCTGCGGATTCGGCAATGTTGGGCGAGCCCGAGGTGAAGATCGGGCTACCTGGCGGATTCGGGAACGTTTGGCGTTTGGTGCGTCGAGTCGGCCGTGCGGCTGCCTCCGAACTGCTGCTGACTGGACGAATCATTAACGCTCAATCGGCCCACAGCATTGGATTGGTTGCACGGGTGGTCCCCGCGGCCGAGCTTTGGGATGAAGCGGTGAAACTTGCCGACGAAATTGCTGCCAACGCGCCGACGGCGCTGGCGGAAATAAAAAGGATTTTGCGATCCAACTACGATTCAAGCGCCGCGGAAATTGAAGCGTATCTTGCCTGCCTGTCGGATGGCGAAGGCCGAGAAGGGATGGCCGCGTTTCTGGAAAAACGCAAGCCCAGTTGGTGATTTGGACCGCGGAGAGTTTCTTGCCGAATCGACGTGAATGGTTGCAGGCAGGCTTGCGTTCACTGTGCGACGGTTCATTACCAGGCGCGGATGCGATAGACAGACCCGCGCGGGTCTGGTTTGTCGTCGTGGCCCAGTTCTTCACAGCATTGCCTGATCACATCATAAGTGGGTCGCGACCATCGGCCCGTCGTGCGTCGGTGACCTGGCCCGCGTGGAAGCTGACGTGCGTTGACATGGCTCCGAAACAGCTGCCCACGGTGGCAAAAGTCGCTCCATATTCCTCTGGAGCATGGCTTTTCTGGTCGAGGTCGTCATCATTGAGGCTGTTTAGATGTGCCAGTGACGCGGCACGTATTTCTTCAAACTTGGCCATCAGCTCATCGAAGGATGGGTACATGCTGGCGTCGGTGGATGGCGTGGAACCGCGCCCGAGAAGACCCCTTCCCACTCAGGAAAGCGATTCGGTTAGCCTAGGATGAAGCTGTCGAGGCGGGAGCTTTCACTATACGTCAGGTGACCAAGTACCCAAAGTGGCTGGTTGCCGCCGTTGGATGTCGGTTGGGTCAAAGGCGAATCTTTCATATCTGCTAACAGCCCTTGCGCCCATCCTTTGGAATTTTCCAACATGTTTTTGATGAAATCAGTCGTCTTCATTTGTTTTTCTCCGTGTAGTGAACCTGACCTGACCGGGGAATACACCAGATGTTGCTCCGCAGGCCATCTCATACACTAATTGTGTCAATTCTGTACTAGCCCGCATTTCTCACACGCCTTCTGCTGCGCAGTGGAAAGTCCACGGCTGGCAGCGTTAGACTTCACAATTTGATCCTCACCGTGTGGACAATACGATTCCGATCAACTTGCTCGTCTGCCTTGCCAGCCATGGACTTACCACCGCTCGCGACGAAGTGTGTGAGAAATCCGGGCTAGGCGCGCGCGTATGCGATCTTCGTTTGCTGCTGAGCACTGCGTTGGCGTGTGATAACGCCTGCATAACCGGCCCGATTTCCGTGAGTTCTCCCGGCATCCCATATTGTCGGTAACAAACGGGGTCGCCCTGCGCATGGACTGTAGCAACGGGCGACGCCCGCCTGTCGAAAACGTCTCATGGTGATACAGCCGAGGAAAAAGATCATGCGTGGCAAAGTCAATCACAATCGGATACCTACGACCGCAATCAACGATCAAGCTGCACAGGACCTGCAGGTCGACTTCGATCCGGAGGGCAAGTTCGCCCGCTGGATGGACGCCCGCCTCGAAGATCTTGCAGCTCATTGGCAGGCGAGAGAGTCGTCGGCACGATTAGTGAGGCCAACATGATGTGATGCAACTCTGCCTCTCTTGCCTGAATTGCGTCACCCAAATCTGCGTCTTCGCGATCGTTCTTTTGCGATCGTTCGAGGCGCAGCCAGTTACCAGATTAGATCGAAGCCGACGTAGGCGCCCTTCATAAAGAGGCTGCCACTGTTATTGAGGGCGGCGAATGGCTAGCTAAAAAAACTGATTCACCCGTGAGTAAGCTCACGGGGGTCTTCATCGCCAGCAACAACACGAAGCGAAAAGTATCAAAGCCTCCTCAGCCTCCGGTGAGGTCCACTGGTGGCGCAATCAAGGGCGCAAGAACCCATCGTGCCCGCTACACGCTTTTCAGGTAAGGAACCACCGCCGCGCCAACGGTAATAGGTGCTAGAATGCAGGCAGTTCCTTGCGAATAATGTGATAAGCAGATAGGGTGAAGCCATGAATACAGGACGACTAACGGAAGTCAGTGAGGCTGTGCGAGTCTTTCTGAACCAGGTATTGCAGGGTGATGGGGCTGTGATTGAAGACGAAGCCGGTCGTACGCGCGGTCAATTCGTACCCTATCGCGATCCCACACCCAACGAAGAACGGCGCGCGAACGAGTCATTAAAGCGGTTACATGAGAAGACCACCGAAGCGATGGCCCGGCACGGTGTGACCGAAGAGGACATTGACCGCGATCTGCAGGAAGACGACTAGGCAGCGGCATTATGCCCACGGTGGTTTTTGATAGCAGCGTTTTAATCCCGGTCATTCTCTCGTTCATTTTCCCGGTGAGTCGCTCGACTCGCCTTTTTTCACGCCTGCGAGCAGCAGCTTGGCACATTGCAGTAAGCCCGCAGATTCTCGTGGAGGTGCGGGAGAAGATGTCTACTAAGAAATCGTTGCGTGACTGGCTGGAGTTGACCGATGAGGAGATAACCCAGTTTGTCCTCCCATGTCTTACAAAACCTTTCAACCAAGTACAACACACCAAACCCCCTGGGTTTCACCCACAGATTCTGCGGAAAAGCCAAACTTATGTAGTTTTCGCACTCGCCATCGGCGACTGCGACCGCAGTGCTGGAACTGAAACGCCGGTCCTGGATTCAAACCAACGGCTTTGCCGTCTGCCAAAAGAACTTTCGCCATGCAAATGTGGAAACCATCGCCGCGGCGAATCAAGCAAGCGAACGTGACGAAGTTCATCTCGCAGGTTGAAAGCCAGCGCGGAATGAAATTTGCCGATTTCCATGCGTTCTACCAGTGGACGATCGACGAACCCCAGGGGTTCTGGGCTGCAGTTTGGGAGTTTTGCGGCATCATTGCCTCCCAAACCTACAGCGACGTCTTACGTGATGGGGACAAGATGCCCGGAGCTCGCTGGTTTCTCGACAGCCGGTTGAACTTTGCCGAGAACCTGCTGCGGTATCGAGACGATCAGACCGCTCTGGTTTTCTGGGGGGAAGACCGTGTTCGTCGGGAGATGACTTATGCCGAGCTGTTCGCTGCCGTGGCGCGACTGGTCGAGTTTTTGAGGGAACTGGGTGTTGGCCGAGGCGATCGTGTTGCCGGATTTATTCCCAACATTCCCGAAGCCGTGATCGCCATGTTGGCAACAACATCGCTTGGTGCCATTTGGTCGTCTTGTTCACCCGACTTCGGTGTCGAGGGAGTTGTGGATCGGTTCGGACAGATCGAGCCGAAGGTTTTGTTTACCGCCGACGGTTACTATTACAAGGGCCGCACCTTCGATTCCCTGGAGAAAGTCGACGAGATCGTCAGGTCGATTCCCAGCGTTCAAAAGGTTGTCGTTGCCAACTACGTCGGTGTGGATGCTGACACGACGCTTGCATCGCGGTCTGCGGACAAGTTCGTGTCGTTGACACACATCCTTGATTCGTCCAAGGCTCAGACGATTGAGTTTGAGCAAGTACCGTTTGACCACCCGCTCTACATCATGTACTCGTCCGGCACGACCGGCAAACCGAAGTGCATCGTGCACGGGGCCGGAGGAACGCTGATCACGCATCTCAAGGAGCACAGGCTTCATACCGATCTCAAGCGACCGGACAAATTGTTCTACGCCACGACCTGCGGTTGGATGATGTGGAATTGGCTGGTGAGCAGTCTGGCCACTGGGGTCACGGTGGTGCTTTACGATGGTGTTCCCACCTTACGAGACAATCAGATTCTGTTTGATATGGCCGACGCCGAGCAGGTGACGGTCTTTGGTACCAGCGCTGGATTCTTGTCAGCGGTCCAGAAGGCCGGGCTGCGACCAGCGGAAACACACCAGTTGACATCACTCAAGACCATTCTTTCGACTGGGTCGCCGCTGGGACCGGAGAGTTTCGACTATGTCTATCAACACATTAAGCAGGATCTCTGCCTCTCCTCCATCTCGGGTGGTACCGACATTATTGGTTGTTTTGCGCTGGGGTGCCCCGCGATTCCGGTCTATCGGGGCCAGCTGCAAACGCGGTCCTTGGGTTGTGCGGTCGAGGTCTTTGGCGAGGATGGCCAGTCGTTGAGCGGAGAAAAAGGGGAACTGGTTTGCACGGCGTCTTTCCCCTCGATGCCTGTCGGATTCTGGAACGATCCTGATGGCCAAAAGTATCACGACGCGTATTTTTCGCGATATGAGCAGGTGTGGCACCACGGTGACTATGTCATGCTGACTGAGGAAAATGGGATGATATTCTACGGCCGATCGGATGCGACCCTGAATCCGGGAGGGGTGCGGATCGGGACGGCTGAAGTCTATCGCCAGATCGAAACGTTTGAGCAAATCGAGAGCAGCGTCGTCATTGGTCAGCAATGGGAGTCGGGAACGCGAATCGTTTTGTTTGTCAAACTTAAACCCGGCGTGGTGTTGGACCAGATCCTGCGGGAGCAGATTAAGCAGAATATCCGCAGTGGAGCGTCACCTCGGCATGTCCCGTCGCGGATTGTCGAGGTCGAGGACATTCCAGTGACACGTAGCGGAAAGATCAGTGAGTTAGCGGTCAGCAACGTGGTTCATCACCGCACGTTGCAAAACGTCGAGGCATTGGCCAATCCGGAGTCCTTGGACTGCTTTCGAGATCTTGAAGTTCTGCGGAGGTAGCCAAGCTATCACTGGGCGGAAAACGATTGGTCCCACATGACGAATCCCTCGATGGCCTCGTATTCGGGCAGACCGAGTTGGTCGTACAATTGAGCGGTTTCCGCGTTGCGATCTTCGGCTCGCTTCCAAAACTCTCGCATATCCGGTCCGGGAAACAGGGCTCGATCTTTTTGCGATTCGTGTTTGAAGATGGCCGTCTGTTTTCGCCGCACCTCTTCGGGGCTCAGCGGAACTGCCATTTCGATCTCGTGCGGTTCCCATTCTTGCCAGGCACCTCGATAGAGCCACATTTCGCTGGTCGAGTACCACGATTGCCCGCGGCAGTTGCCGTACGCCTGCAAAATCGCGTTGAGGCATGTCCGATGGGTGCCGTGAGGGTCGGACAAGTCGCCGGCCGCGTAGATTTGATGAGGTCGAATGTCCTCCAAAAGTTCCTGAACCACTTTCACGTCCTGGTCACTCAAGGGGTTTTTCTTCACACGACCGGTTTCGTAGAATGGCATATCCAAAAAATGCAAACACTCGCTAGTGAGGCCGCAACAGCGTCCAGCGGCACGCGCTTCGCCGCGGCGAATGAGTTTCTTGATGGTCTGTACGCCCGGACTGTCGACTTGTCCCGGCTGTTTGTTGCGGAGGAAATCATCGATGTGTTCTTCCAATTGTTCAGTCAGCTTCGAGTCGACCCCAAAATGATGGTTGCATTCGGCCACGAACTCCGCGAAGCGAATCGCGTCATCGTCAAATACGGCAATATTTCCGGATGTCTGATAGACCACATGAACTTCATGTCCCTGATCCACCAGGCGAATGAGCGTGCCGCCCATGGAGATGACGTCGTCGTCCGGATGAGGTGAAAAGACCATGATCCGCTTGGGAAAAATATCGTCGTGTGCCTGTGGCCGATCACCCGGTTGCTTAATGCGATCCGGTTTGCCGCCCGGCCAACCTATGATCGTCGACTGCAGATGTCGAAATACCCGCAGGTTGATGTCGTAAGCGGGTCCCTGATCGGCCACCAGCTCCTGAAGGCTCTCCTCGTTGTAGTCCTCGGTAGTCAGCTTGAGAATCGGCTTGCTCAGTTTCCGTGCCAGCCAGATAGTGGCCTTGCGGACCTTGGCCTCATTCCATTTGACCGGTCCCAACAGCCAAGGCGAACGGCACCGTGTCAGCGCCTGGGCAGCCGCTTCGTCCAGTATCACTTTGGCATTTGGATGTTCCTGGAGAAAACTGGCAGCAATCGATGAATGGACTTCGCCTTCAACCGCTCGAGCCACAATGCCTGATTTGTGTTCGCCGAAGGCCAGCATCACGATCTGGCGAGCTTCGAGAATGGTTCCCACACCCATGGTGATGGCCTGGTGCGGCACGTTTTCCGGGCCGAAAAAATCACTGGCGGCGTCGATGCGAGTGACCCCGTCGAGCGTGATCAACCGGGTGCGACTGTGTTTGTCCGAACCAGGTTCGTTAAAACCAATGTGTCCGGTACGACCAATTCCCAGGAGCTGAATATCGATGCCCCCCAGCTGGGCAATTTTGTCTTCGTATCGCTGGCAATACTCAGTGATTTCTTCCTGACTGACGGTCCCGTCCGGTAAGTTCCAGTTGCTGGTGGGAATGTCGACAAGATCGAATAAATGTTCCCGCATAAAGCGGACGTAACTCTGCAGCTCACCCGGCTGCATAGGATAGTATTCGTCGAGGTTGAAGGTGATTGCGTTACGAAATGACAATCCTTCCTCACGGTGCATGCGGATCAGCTCGTCATACACCCCCACGGGGGTGCTGCCGGTGGCCAACCCAAGCACACAATGAGTTCCCTGCGAAGCCCTGTCTCGCATGAGGGTGGCAATATTCGACGCGATAGCCTTGGTGGCATCTCCCGCTTGAGGATAGATGTGAAGGGGAACGTTTTCGCGTTCCGCCAGGCGGTTTGGCTGGGCTGATCGTAACATATTGGCGGTGAACTGGTTGACGGATATCGAGGCAGTAAAAAAATTGCCTAAGTCGCCTCAATTGCGTCTCTCTATTATGAACGAAATGGCCCGTGTAACCAGTAACGTTTGGACAAATCGACTGTTCGATTTTTCAAAAGAGACCCCTGCGAGCTTACTCGCGGGTGAAGGAGGTCTTTGGTGCCGTGGATTGCTGGTCAGTGTGCTTATTGGAGCGCCTGGCGCGCAGCGAATTGCTACGGCGAGTACAGGTGTTTTGAGCAATCCTGCACACACCTAGCGCAGGTTGATGTGACCCGATAGCACGGCGATCATTTTGAGACGCTGCCAAAATCGCGATTTTGTCGAAAAACTCTCGTATCATCCGTTCGGAACCTTTTGGTACGTCAATTGCCTTATCGCATGTCTTGGCAGTTGTAGAGGCACGGACATTTCGGGAGACAGCCCAATCATGATTCGGAATCACGACCTTTTCGTAGCGGATAATCTGACAGCGCGTCTACGGGGATCAGGAATTCCCGGTTTGCGAGCGGTGGATGTGACCGTGGACGATCGAACTGCGACCTTGGACGGCTCTCTTTCGTGCTTTTATGAAAAACAAGTGTGTCTTAGCGTCTGCCTTGGAGCCATGGAAATCGATCACATCGTGGATCAGATTCAGGTCTCAGACGACAACCACAGTGAGGCGCCAGGCACAACGGCGGGATTTTGATTGGGAATTCCGGACGTTTCGAGCAGCGCTCAATCTTCGTGAGATTTGACTTCTTCCGCACGCCACTCGTACGTCTTGAGTGGTCTGGCCAGGAGATGGGCGACCATCAGAAAGACGATCAAACCGCCTAAGGCGATGATCGGGTGAATAATGTCGACACCCATGGGAAGTCTCGGCACAGAAGACTATCGGTGGAACACAACAGTATTTTGACATCCAATCGATTGGGCCGTCCATGCCGCCAATCCTAGTGTTAATCGGCTAGGACAGCCCAACCGCTGAAGTCGTCGGGGGTAATCAGCTGCGACTGAGATGATCGTCAGCGCTTCGCTAATCGCTGTAACCTGACCATCTGTCGTGGTGTTCTACAGGCAAGTTTTTTGAACATCCTGCTTCATCTAACGGTAATCCCACATGATTTTCCGTGTTGTTCAATGCGTATACCCTTTGACGGGTAGAATGTAGTCAAGTTGCCCGCCACACCATTTGCGGTCAATTGGCTATGTGACGTTTATTGACATTCGGCAAGATTCCGTAAGTGTGAACTGGTTGCAGGGTGTGCGAAAAACATGAGCTTTGTGATTCCCGTTGGCATCGATCTTGGCACTACCAATTCAGCGGCGGCGATAGTGACGGCCGCGGGCCAGACGGAGATGGTGCCGAACGAGTTTGGCGAGGTGCTGACACCAAGCGTTGTTTTCTTTGCTCCGCAAGGTGTGATTGTCGGTAACGAAGCGTTGAAGGCCGCGGAGTATGCGCCGGAAACGGTGATTGAATCTCCTAAACGGTTTATGGGGTTGCCTGATTGCGAAAGAACCATCCACGGGTATCGTCCAGCGCCTGAAGTGGTTCAGGCGCTGATTCTCAGGCAGCTGCGTCGTGATATCGAGGCGGTTATGGAGGATGCGTTCGAGGTCGTCATTACGGTTCCGGCGTTTTTCGATGAAGTCCGCCGCCAGCGTACCGTGACCGCCGGCGAGATGGCTGGATTAAAAGTTCTGGATGTGGTGAATGAACCCACGGCCGCGGCGCTCGCTTTCGGAGAACAGCTGGGTTATTTGCGTTCCGGCGGTGAGAGGCAAGAGCCCCTCAGTCTCTTGGTCTACGATTTGGGGGGTGGAACGTTCGACGTGACCGCGATTCGAATGGCAGCCGCCGATATCCGTACGCTGGCAACGGGTGGCGATGTCCATCTGGGTGGTCGCGATTGGGACCGTCGCCTGGTGGACTACGTGTCGCAGAAATTCGAGGCGCGTCGGCGCATGGATCCTCGGGAAGACATGGAGACGACGGCCAGATTGGCACATCAAGTCAATGAAGCCAAGCACACGCTGGCGGTGCGCCGCCACACCAAGGTATCCGTGGACTACGCGCGCGAGCACTTGGAGGTTTCTATCAGCCGCGAGACTTTTGAGGACCTCACCGAGTCGCTCGCGGATCGGACGTTGGTGACCGTTCGGGAGGTCATGGACGCCGCCGATTTGGAGTGGGCGGCCGTCTCTAAGATCTTGTTGGTAGGTGGTGCGACCAGAATGCCATCAATCGCCAAGTCGCTGGAACGAGAATCTGGTGTTGCTCCGGAGTCCATTGTCAATCCTGACGAAGCGGTCGCGCGCGGTGCCGCGATCCGCGCTGCCGCCAGATTGGCCGAACGCGACGGCCAGCCCTCGCTAATCCAATGTCGCATCGTGGATGTCAACAGTCATAGCCTTGGTATCGAGGGAATTGACCGATCCACCGACAGTAAGGTCAACACCATCCTGATCCCCCGCAATACACCTCTGCCGGCGATCGTAACGAAGCGGTTTGTAACGAAAGAAACGAATCAGAAGTCGATCGCGATCCGCGTGTTGGAGGGTGAACACAGTCGTCCGGAGGATTGCCTATTGTTGGGCAAGGCGGTCTTGCGAGGGCTGCCCGATTCCGCGCGGCGCAGCCGGCCGGTGGATGTGACTTACGAGTATGATGCTGGCGGACGGCTGCGGGTGCGCGCCGAGTTGCCTCGATCCGACCACCGAATCGAGGTCCAGTTGCAGCGCGACCAGACTCTTCGCGCGCGAGATGTGGAGGCTTGGAAAAAAGCCTTGAGCGAGGAGAGCCGACTGACCTTCGAACAGTTGCTAGAGCAGTTCATCCGAGAATCAATCCCCGATGAGTGACCGTCCGCGTCACAAGCATCAGACGTCGTCTTTTGACGATTATGTGGGAAGGTCAACCCGATTGCGTCAGGTAGGCGGTGATATTTTCCAATCTGCGGCTGCATGCCGATGTTTGTCAATCATTTGCGAACGTTCCCTAGCAAGCTATGCTTTTTCAACGATACGACCAATGCAACATTGGTGAAAATCTTTACGATTCCCAGCCTGTCCGAGGGGCAAGTATCTCAAATTGGACAGGACGTATCGTCCAAACGTGTATCCGCTGACTGACAAGATGGCTGATCGACACAGTCTTCTCAAATCAGAGATCACCCTGAGCAATCTCAGCCGTTCGATACACTACGCGATTCAGCGGCATGAAATGTGGCAGCAATTGTCTACCGCCAACGTGCTGTTGGCGCAAAAAAATGAACATCTGAGACGCTTGTGCGATACGGCCCAAAAAGCTAAAAATGAATCCAAGCACCCAATCGATTCCGATCATCGTCCTCACCGGCGTCAAGGATCAAAACCTTGAAGGCAGAATGCTCGGCTTGGGGGCCGCGAGGTTTTTGGCCAAACCACTCGACGTAGCTGAATTGCTGAATTCACTCCACGACCTGGTGGATACGGTTGCGGTACCTTAAGGTGGGTGTACCGAGGTTTAGGCAGGGGCCATTCAATGCTACGATGGCTGGATCATGAAAAAGCCATCGCCACCCGCCGTCGGTATCGATCTGGGAACGACCTATTCAGCCGTGGCCTGGATCGATGAACTGGGTAGGCCGCAGACGCTGATCAATGGCGAAGGGGAAAAGCTCACCCCCAGCGCCGTATTGTTCGAGGATGACGAGGTCATCGTCGGCAAAGAGGCGATTAAAGCACTAGCTACGGACGCTGGGCAGGTCGCACGTTGTGCCAAGCGGGAGCTGGGGCGCCGCGTCTTCTCCAAGCCACTGGGGGGCCGACAGTATCCTCCGGAAACGCTCGAAGGCTGGATTCTGAACAAGTTGCGTGTGGAAGCGGCGCGGCAAATCGGTCGATTCACTAAAGCGGTCATCACGGTTCCAGCCTACTTTGACGAAGTCCGACGCAAAGCGACTCAGGATGCCGGATACATGGCGGGATTGGACGTGTTGGACATTATTAACGAGCCGACAGCGGCGGCTATCGCCTACGGTTATCAACACGATTTTTTTCGTCTGGACGGCGTCGCGCCCGAGTCGCAACGGATCCTGGTCTATGATCTCGGTGGCGGGACCTTTGATGTCACGGTCATGGAGATTCAGGGAAGCAATTTTATCGCGCTGTCCACCGACGGCGACAGTTACCTGGGTGGCCAGGATTGGGACCAACGATTGGTCGACTTCGTCGCCAAGGAGTTTATTAGACAATACGGGGCCGATCCGCGTAGTGATGCCAACGCTTTGGGCAGGTTGTGGCGTGACTGTGAAGATGCCAAACGAACGTTGTCGGCCCGGCAAAAAACAACGATCGCTTTCGACTACCGAGGCGAGGCGATTCGTATTGAAATCGAGCGAGCTCAGTTCGAAGAGATGACCGCCGACTTGCTAGATCGGACTGCCTTTACCTCGCGAGAAGCACTTCTGGCAAGTGAATTGGAGTGGTCCGAATTGGATCGCATCTTGCTGGTCGGCGGCGCGACTCGGATGCCAGCGGTCAAGTCGATGATGGCGAATCTCGCCGGACGAGAGCCAGATTTCTCCGTATCCCCGGATGAAGCCGTTGCCCATGGGGCGGCTTTGCGGGCCGGTTTGCTGGTCTCGGCCGGAGGCGATCATTATCCCCAATTTAAGATCCGCAATGTCAATTCCCATAGCTTGGGTGTGATCGGTACCGACACCGTGTCACGGCTGAAACGCAATGCCATTATTATCCCACGCAATACCCCGTTGCCGGCCTCGGCCAGTCGCGTTTTTCAAACACAGAAGGTGCGCCAGGAGTCAATCCTGGTCCCCGTCGTCGAAGGCGAGGGTTCGTCGCCGGAGGACTGTTCCGCCATTGGAGACGTCGTCGTGCGAGAACTTCCAGAGGACCTGCCTGCCCAAACTCCAATCGACGTGAAGTTTCGTTACGAAGAGAACGGACGATTGTCGGTCGCGGTGAAAGTGGAAGGCACCGACCGCCGCTTGCGACATGAACTGAAACGAGACAATTCTCTAAGCCAAGAACAACTCGACGAATGGCGACGACACATTGCCAAACTACCGCCGTTGGAGGAACAGCAAGATGGATAGCCACGCACGAACAGTAATCGGCACGTGAAATGAATTCACCGTCGCACAGTCCAGCGCCCTACCAGCCGAAATTCGCGTTTTGGCGGTTCAGCCAAAGTCTTACGACTTCAGCTACGGTATCCGACGTCGATAATCCATAATCCATAATCCATAATCCCGATGCCTCCCCCTAACTCCAACCCTCCACCCCGCGACGTTCGCATGCGCGGGTTTTCCCGACGCAGTACGGTCGAGGATGCTTGGAATTGGATCGATCAACAGTCAATCCACGTCCCCGCGGAAGCGCTGGATACGGTATCCGTCGGGGGGCGTGTGCTGGCGACGGACGTGACCAGTCCAGTGAACGTACCGGCCTTTGATCGCGCGATGATGGACGGTTTTGCCGTGCAGGCCGACGATACGCTTGGCGCGACGCCCTACAATGGTTTACCGCTTGAGGTGATCGGCCAAGCGTTGCCCGCGCAACCAATCGGAGACATCGTGAAGCGTGGACAAGCCGTACGCATTATGACTGGTGCCCCCATGCCGGATGGTGCGAATGCGGTTTTGCAAGTCGAGCAGGCGAACATTTCTGAGGATCAAGTGGAAGCGCTGGACGCGGTGACTCCTGGCAAGCACGTCGGCAAAGTTGGTGAAGATATTGCGCAGGGAAGCGTCGTATTACGCAGTGGACGCAGGCTGCGACCTCAAGATATCGGCATCCTGGCATCGATTGGTGTGGCCAAGGTTTCCGTTTTCAGGCGTGTGCGCGTCCGCGTCCTGGTTACCGGCAACGAACTGTTGCCACCCGGATCGAAACCGGAGGGGTTTCAGATTGTCGATTCGAATAGCCCCATGCTGCGGGGATTGGTAGGTCGTGATGGTGGTGATGTGACTTGCAGCGAGATCGTGGCGGACGATCCTCGGGAAATCCTAGCGGCGCTAAAAGATGACGTCGATGTCATTTTGGTGTCTGGAGGTTCCAGCGTCGGTCAAGAAGATTATGCGCCACGATTGTTAGCCGAGCATGGGGAATTGGCCATCCACGGCGTCGCCATGCGGCCCAGCAGCCCCAGTGGCATGGGACGTCTGGGTGAGCGATTGGTATTTCTATTGCCAGGTAATCCTGTTTCTTGTTTATGTGCATACGATTTCTTTGCCGGCCGCGCGATTAGGGCGCTGGCCGGTCTGCCGACCGAGTGGCCGTATCGGTCACGACACCTGCCATTGGCCAGGAAATTGGTGTCGATGGTGGGCCGAGTTGATTATGCCCGCGTGGACGTTGTGGATGACCGAGTCGAACCGATGGCGGTTTCGGGTGCATCCATGTTGAGCAGTACGACACGTGCGGCGGGGTTTGTCATTGTTCCAGCTGACAGTGAAGGGTACGCACCGGAGACACCGGTCGAAGTTTTCTTTTATGACCGATAAGCATCAAGCCGCGACTCAGAAACAATTCCTGGACGTGATCGACCGTGATGAAGCCGAGCGAAGGTTTCATGAGGCGCTCTGTTTGAAGCCGCTGGGAAGTGAACTGGTTTCACTGGATCAAGCGCTGTCACGTGTGCTGGCCGAAGACATCCAATCTCCCGTGGACGTGCCGTGCTTTGATCGATCCAATTTCGATGGCTTCGCGGTCCGCGCTGAAGATACCTACGGCGCCACGGAAGAATCGCCTCGTCAACTATCTCTGTTGGACGAAGTCATCGCGACCGCAGTGCAGCCTACCTGCGAGGTCGCGGCTGGCACCGCCGCGACAATCGCCACCGGGGCAATGCTTCCGCGGGGTGCCGACGCTGTGGTCTTGGTCGAGCACACCGATTGTGAAGGAGATCAGCTGCTGGTCCGCAAACCGGTGACCAGCGGTTTTGGTGTCGCGTTTACCGGAACGGACATTGGAGCCGGCGAAACGGTTATGCGGCAAGGTCAACGGCTGACCAGTCGCGAGACGGGCGTGTTGGCTGCTATTGGATTGGACCAAGTGGTTTTGTACCGCCAGCCTCGAGTGGCGATCGTCTCCACTGGCGATGAAGTCATCGAGCCCGGACAGCCAATGGAGCCAGCCCGCGTTTATGATTCTAATGCCCGTATTCTGTCCGACGCCGTCCGAGAGCTGGGAGGTATACCGGACTACCTGGGAATTGTTCGAGATGATGTTGACGAATTGCGA
>Ga0310121_10001262_pt1 | contig 26276 bp, 18 predicted proteins | sample CB27_Tmax_986_MG_FD_203504 | JGI IMG/M metagenome (GOLD analysis project Ga0310121, IMG submission 203504) | Marine microbial communities from Western Arctic Ocean, Canada - CB27_Tmax_986 | ecosystem: Environmental > Aquatic > Marine > Oceanic | place: Canada: Western Arctic Ocean | collected... | reverse complement strand
ACCCTTCAATTAAGTGGGAGGTCACATGAACGACAATCACGAAGACATGCGCATTAAGGTTATTTTTTCGTGAAGCAATCAAGTCAGAAGAATTCCAAATACTCCGGTGCGCAGGCGCTTGCAGAATGCCTCCGCCTGAACGGTGTGCAGCATATCTTCTTCGTCACCGGGAATCCGTTGAACTTATGGCCGGCGCTTGAAGAAGAGGGCCTCCGCCTGATTCTGGCGCGCTCGGAGCGAGCGGCCGCGTTTATGGCCGATGGGTACGCGCGCGTCAGCAGACAGCCCGGCGTGTGTTTTGCGCAGCAAGGGCCAGGCGCTGTCAACCTCATCCCAGGTGTTGCCGAAGCGTGGATGGCGTCCAGCCCGGTCGTGGCGATCACGCACAATCGCGGGCCGGCGCTTGCGCAGAAGAACATGTATCAGGAACTCGACCAGATGGCGCTCTTCGAGCCGATCAGCAAATTCAACTTCCAAATCGGCGATCCGGCGCGCATCGAGGAGGCAGTGCGCAACGCCTTCCGCATTGCCATCAGCGGAAATCCCCGGCCCGTTCACCTGGACTTCCTCGACGTGGTCGCGACTGGCGCAGCTGAACGCCCTGATCGGTCCGGCGAGGTCACAATTCATCGTCCTCCACTCCAGCGCGGGCGGCCCGAAGCAGCGCAGGTGCGAGCGGCTTGCGCGGCGTTGCGGGCTGCCGAGCGCCCGGTCATCGTGGCCGGCCATGGCGTCATGATTTCGCAAGCCTGGGATGAGGTGCGTGAATTGGCGGAACTGCTTTCAATACCCGTCGCCACGACGCTCTCTGGCAAAGGGTCGCTCGCGGAGACGCATCCGCGCGCCCTGGGAGTCGTCGGCCTATACTCGCGCAATTGCGCCAATCAGGTCGTGAGTGAGGCTGACCTGGTCTTTTTCATCGGGTGCAAGGCCGGTGGGATGGCGACCGACAACTTTCGGGTGCCGCCAGTCGGAACGCGGATCATCCACCTGGACATCGACCCCCAGGAAATCGGGCGCAATTACCCAACTGAGATCGCGCTGGTGGGCGATGCGAGGTCAGGGCTGCAGGATTGTCTGGCTGAATTGCGGGCGTCCGTGCTCGATCCGGATACAACGTGGGCAGAACATTCGCACCAGCGCGTGCAAGCATGGCAGCGCAGCGCACAGGAGTTCTTCGACTCGGATCAACAACCGATCCATCCGGCGCGTGTGATGCACGAACTGCGCGAATTCTTAGACGACGACGCGCTCGTAGTTGCCGACACTGGCTATATGGGCGCGTGGGTGGGCACGCTGTACGAAACGCGCATCCCCGGCCAGACAGTGATCCGCGCCGCCGGTTCGCTCGGCTGGGCGTTTCCGGCCGCGCTCGGGGCGAAGCTGGCGGCGCCAGAGCGACGGGTAGTTGCCGTGACCGGCGATGGCGGCCTGGGCTACCACCTGCCCGAATTGGAGACCGCGGTGCGCTGCCAGGTTCCATTTGTCACTGTGTTATTGAACAACGTGTCGCTTGCGTTCGAGTATCATGTCCTGAAATACATGCAAGGGGGACGAGCCTATGCGGCCTCCGATTTCGTCGATGTCGATCATGCGCGCGTCGCGCTGGAGTATGGCGCCTATGGACGCCGCGTGCACGCGCCGGGCGACATTCGTGCCGCGCTGGCTGAAGCCTTTGATTCTGGAAAGCCAGCTATTGTTGAGGTCATGGTGGACAAGGAAGCAATTCCCCCCTTGACGAGTTATGAGAGCGTGATGAGCAAGCCATTATGAGGTGCTCTCGTCATTTTTCCAATCCTAGAATTCGACGCGCCTCGTCGGGCGTTGAGACCGCGCGTCCGAGTTCGCCGGCCAGCCGCTCAACCAGCTGCGCGTTGGATTGGGCAAGTTCTCGATAAGCATAGTAGACATTATCTTCGAGGCCAGTACGGGCATGCCCACCCATTAAGGATGGCCATCGTGTTCATTGGCAGTTGTCCGCACCCAAGGGCACACACCGACCAGGTCGCATCCGGCGGCAGTGCTGCGTGCATCTGAATCAAGTACTCGGGTCTGGGCGGTATGCCGCCCGCGACTCCCATTACGAACTGAAAGCGCAGCGGTTCCTGTAACTTGCCGCGCTCTGCCAGCCTCCGGCCGGCGTAGATCATTCCCATGTCAAAGCATTCGATCTCGGGTTTGACGGCGAATTGCTGCATGCGGCCGGCCATCTCTTCCAGGAAGGGCGGCTCGTTAACAAACGTCCACGTGCCGAAGTTGATAGACCCGCAATCGAATGAGGCCATCGCGGGGCGCAACGCCAGACACGCAATGCGCTCCTCAGCACCGGGTCTTGCGTAGGCGTGCCATCCGCCGTGCGCGCGTGCAGGTGGATGATGGCCGCTCCGGCCTACCAGGCCCCGACGGCCGCTGTCGCGATTTCGTCGGCGCTGATCGGGTGATGTGGGGAATTGCTCCGGTCTGTCATCGACCCGGTCACGGCAGCCGTGATGATCAGTTTCTCCATCGTTCACTCCCGCTGCCAGCGCACGATGATGTTGCCCCACACGTCCACCTCAGCCGTTGCGGCGGGCGGGATGGCGATCGTAGAAGCGTAATCCTCGACCAACGCCGGGCCGGCAAGTGTTGCCCCGGCGTGCAGTCGCTCGCGGGCATAGATGTCGCAGTCGGTCGCGCCGTGGTCCGGAAAGACGACGCGGCGTTGTTCTTTGAACGCGGCTTGCGCGTCGGATGCGCCGGTTTCTGACGCTTTGTCTGTCCGCAACGTTACCTGCGGTTTGGGGCCGGAGCTGAGCACCCGCCATGTCACCGTGCGCGCCGAGACGCCCTCCAGCCGGCGGCCATACTGGTTTTCGTAGGCCGCGTTGAAGAGCGTATCGAGTTCATTCAATCCATCTTTTTCCAGCGCACCCGCCGGCACCGGCGTCGTCACCTCGTAGAACTGGCCGATGTAACACATGTCCACCGAGCGCTCCACCCGCACGTCGTCCACTCCCGCTTTCGCCAACAACGCCTGCCCGCGCGCCTCTAGATCTGCCAGCAAGTCCTTGACTTGATCGATCGTCAGGTCACGCAACTCGGCAGTCAGGCTGCGCGAGAACTCGAAGGCCAGCGGCGCCGTCAGCAGGCCGAGCGCCGACAGCACGCCCGCCTCCGGCGGACACACCATGAAGGGCAGCCGCAGCCGCTCGGCGACGCCGTGCCCGTGAATTGGCCCCGCGCCGCCAAACGCGACCGTTCCGTAATCGCGGATGTCCACGTTGATTTCGACCGAGTGCACGCGCGCGGCCTCCGCCATGTTCTCGGTGACGACTTGATGGATGGCGGCTGCCGCCGCCTCCGCGTCCATCCCCAGAGGCTTTCCGATGCGTTCTTCGATGACCGCGGCAGCAGCCTCCTGATCGAGCGCCATCGTGCCGCCCAGAAAATAATCTGGATTGATCAGACTCAGCACGACGTTGGCGTCGGTGACGGTGGGTTCAGTCCCACCGCGCCCGTAGCACACCGGGCCAGGGTCGGCGCCGGCGCTGTGCGGCCCCACCTGCAGCAGCCCTAGCGCGTTGATCTCGGCAATGCTGCCGCCGCCGGCGCCGATCTCCAGCAGATCGACGACCGGAATGCCGACCGGTAGCCCGCTGCCCTTCTTGAAGCGGCGCACGCGCGCGACCTCGTAGGCCTGGCTGATGACCGGCTTGCCGCCGCGAACCACGCACGACTTGGCCGTCGTCCCGCCCATGTCAAACGACAAAACGTTGTCCGCGCCGACCTGCTCGCCGATTAGCGTGGCGATCAACGTGCCGGCCGTCGGCCCCGACTCTACGATCTGGATGGGGAACGCCTCGGCGGTTTCCACAGTCATCGTACCGCCGCCGGAAGTCATCAGATACAATTCACCCGTGTAGCCCTCCTCCTTGAGACCGTCGCGCAGGCGGCGCAGGTAGCGACGCATAAGCGGCTGCACGTAGGCGTTGATCGTTGTCGCCGAGGTGCGCTCATACTCGCGGATTTGCGGCAGCACTTCGTGCGATAGCGAGACCGGAATTTCGGGCGCCACTTCCGTCAGCAGCTCACGCAGCGCCACTTCGTGCTCCGGCCGCAGATAGGAATGCATTAGACAAACTGCAAAGGCCTCGATGTCTTCGTCTAGAAACTCGCGGATTACCGCGCGCGCGTGGTCGTGGTCGAGCGGTTCGAGCAGCGTGCCATCGCCGGCCACGCGCTCGTTTACCTCACGCCGCAGATTGCGCGGCACGAGCGGCTCGGGCAGCACGATGTGTGGGTCGTAGATGTCATAGCGGAATTCGCGCGAGGAGAAGTGCAAGACGTCGCGGAAGCCCTTCGTCGTGAGCAGGCCGACGCGCGCGCCTGTGCGTTCAATGAGCGCGTTGGCTACCAACGTCGTGCCATGAATGACGGCAGTGACGTCTTGCAGATCGACTCCCTTCGTCGCCAGCCCGCGCACTCCGTTACGGATGCCTTCCCAGGGGTCGGCCGGTGTAGTCAACACCTTTTCTGTGATCACCTGCCCGCTCGCGTCGTCGTATAGCGCAAGGTCGGTGAATGTTCCGCCTACGTCGATGCCTAGTCGAAACGACATATATTTGGCCTCCAGATTACACTCTTTTTTGGTATCAATTCGCACCCCAATTTTCGGAAATCATTAATTCTGTGCTGAGTCGCGCAGCTCGCCCGTCGCCGCCTCATCCACCGCGAACGTGTCTGGATCAACCACAACACCATACTCCTCACGCGCCCGATCGAGGGTGACGAACTCGTTGCGCACATCCTCAGCCACCATGGCCGTGTCGCGCTCGAACGGGGGTCCCAGGCCCCCTCCGCCCGGCTCGTAGATCAGCACACTCTCGCCGTCGTAAACTGTCCGCACGCAGTGCAGGTCGAGCTTCTCCGGCGTGTGATCCGGCCCACGCAGGATGTGCTTGCGAAACACTCGCTCGGAATTGTAGGGCGAGCCGGCCTCCAGCACACTCGGCGGGGCATACTTCATGCCGTCGCCAAACTGCGTCATTAAAGTGTCATGATCAATCACCGAAAACTCGAACACGCACCCCATGCCGCCGCGCCAGCGTCCGGGACAACCCGAGTCGGGATCGAGTTCGTAGCGGTGCACGTGGATGGGCACGGCGTGCTCGATGACTTCGATATCGCCTGTCATGGCAGCGCCGGCGGCGGTCAGCGATCCAATCATCGGTTCACCATCCATGCCCCAGTAGGCGCCGCCGCCACTCCAGCCGCTCAGGTGCGCGTAGTACGCATACGGCTCACCATGACGCGGGTCGGTCCCGAAGAGTGAATTGATGCAGTGGTGCGCCCAGGCTCCGCCCGCCCGTTCCGGCACGGCGTGCGAGAACGCCTCGCGTACGGCATCGGCGATGTTTTCGGATGGCGTGTTAGTGGTCAACCCGCAAGCGGCCGGTTCGCGCGCATTGATGATCGTACCCGGCTCGCCCAGGTCAATGTTGATCGGGCGATAGAGCCCTTCATTATGCGGCACATTCGGATCGATGACGTGGATCATCGCCATGTACACCGCACTGATACTGTTGTACTGATAGGAATTTACGTAGCTGTTTACGCTTGGCGGAGCTTTCAGACTGACCTGTATCTCGTCGCCTTCAATGCGCAGGGTGCAATCAATCGGCATGTCGCCCGAGCCGCGCCCGTTGTCCTCCACAAAGGTGTGCCCGTAATACTCCCCGTCGGGCATCGCCGTGATCTCGGCCCGCATGAGTTGTTCGGCCCGATCGAGCACGATCTCCTGACTCCGCTTCACCTCGTCCACCCCATATTTTTCAAGCAGGGACAGCAGGCGTCGCTCGGCCAGGGTACACGCCGCCATCTGTGCGCCCAGGTCGCCGCGCATCAACCGCGAGATGCGGAAGTTGGTCATCATCAGGTCGATTACGTCCTGGCGCGGCTTGCCTTTTTCGTAGATTTTGAGCGGCGAGATGCGCAAGCCTTCGGCCCAGATTTCCTCGGCCAGCGGGTTATAGCCGCCCGCCACCGGTCCGCCGGTCTCGTTCATGTGTGCCCGATTGACTGTCCAGAAGAGCAATTCGTCCTCGAAGAAAACCGGCTTATACAGCGTCATGTCCTGTAAGTGACTGCCGCCGGTGCGAGGATCGTTGTGATAGATCGCATCGCCGGGAGCAATATCATCGCCGAAGTATTTCGCGACTTCCTTGACGGCATAGATGATGGCTCCGAGATGTACGGGCTGATCCTCGCCCTGAGCGATCATGCGCGCCTGACCGTCGGCGATGCAATTGGAAAAGTCGTTGCCGACGGCGAGTACCGGCGACATGGCCGCCCGTCGCATCGTGACGGTCATCTCGCGAATAGTCGCGTCCAATGTGCCTTCGAACACGGCAAGCGTGATCGGGTCAACGTCTTCTGCGATAGTCGTTTTGAATGCCATGTTCTATCCGCCCTCCAGGCTAATGGCACAGCCGGCAGTGTTGTGAAGAAACGCATCCGGGAGGCTCTGGGCTACCCCAACTTGTGTCCTGAATCCACTGCAATGCATCGGGGATACAATGGCTGGCTCCCATGATTTCAGCATATCAACCGTGCTGTCCACCGCGCTCTGCGGAATGGCTGCATAAACCAGGTGGAAGGCGCCGACAAATGCGTACAACCGCTCCTCACCTGACAGCCGCTGTGCCTGCATAACGGTATTCAACGCACCGGCGTGTCCACATCCCACGAGGACGACCAGGCCACGATTTTTCAACTTGATGTATACACCATGCTCGTCCAACACCGGATCAGGCTCATAGTTCCCATCGCGCAGGCGGTATAAGCCCCCCGGATCACATGGCTCGAACTCGACGCTGGAGCGGTCGATTTCCCCTGTTGTAGCGGCACCCGGTCCAAGCGGGACAGATGTCCTCGTCAGCACCAGCGAAGCGCCAAGGTCTTTGAGCGCCTCCTGGTCCAACATGCGGTTATAGTATGGTATCACCAGCCCAGCGCTCGTCGACACAAATCGAGGTGCGAAACCGTCGGGGTGAATGATGACCGGCACAGGATGGTCAAGCTCCTGGAGCAGACCGCGCAAGCCACCATAATGATCGGGATGGCCGTGGCTGATGACGATGGCGTCGATCTCCTCCGGCCCGCGCCCGAGGACGCTCATGTTGTGGAGCAAAACTTCCGAGGTCAGGCCGGCGTCAAATAAGAACGTGGAGCGTTGGCCGCCACCTTCGACATCTACGAGGAGCGACAGCCCGTTCTCGGCCAGAATGGGCCGTTTGCGCAAATCGAAGTGGTCAGCCAAACCGACGCGCTTGACAACGTCGGTGTCCGGCATGAGCATGTCAACGTAGTTTTCAACCAGCGTGGTGATCGTCACTTTATCAGCTTCCATTGGGAGTCTCCATCAGAATTTCGGCCCCTCCACCGCCAACCAGGCCAGGTGTTCTACAGGCGTAAGGCCGCCGACCTTTTTTCGTGGCAGGAAATCCTGACCCGCCGGGCGCGAACCGATGCTCACGGTGATGCCTTCGTCGTTCTCCGGGGCGAGCGCAGTCGTGAGTTGGAATTCCAGCGTTGTCAAATATTCCACTTTGCCCTCGACGCTGCGGAAGGGCCGGTCGTGACTGGGAAGGAAGATGTTGGCCAGTTCGCGCTGGCGCTGGATGCTGGCCACGGCGTCGGCTTGGGCGGCCTCGCCACCATACGTCGCCACTCGCTCGTGCAGATACTCCCACCCGTTTTTGGGCGTGTCTCCAGTCTGGACCACAGGCCCGTCCGCCGTGTCGATGAGCGTGGAAAGGCTGCCGGGCGTATGGCCGGGCGAGGCGAACACCATGATGTCGTCATTGACATTGTAATCCTCACTATCGAGCTGTACCACCGACCAGTTGTCTAGCATTTGCTGCACCAGCAGCTGCGGTATCCAGTAGTCGCCCTTCGCACGAGCCTCGCCCGACATGGCGTACTCGACCTCGCGCTCACTGACGATAATATTGGCCTTTGGAAAATCCTCCACGTTGATAAAGTGGTCGACGTGCAAGTGGGTGAGAATGATGATGTCAATATCAGCCGACTGTAGCTCACGCGCTTGCAGTCCGGCCCACAGACGTTCCTTCTGCGGCCAATAGCCGGTGTCGATTAGGATGTTCTGCCCGCCACTCTGCACAAGCGTACTGGTGCTATAACTCGTGAAGCCGATGTTGCTGTAGCCCGGTAGGCCTTCCAACAAGATGTCATAGGTTGCCATGTTCGTTCTCCATCGATGTCAGGAAATATATCAGTTGTTTCACATGCGCCAACAAGTCGCTCACGCGGGCGTTCTCGTCGGCGCCGTGAATGTTGCTGTCGGCATGGCCGATGCCCATCATCACGATTTCGTCGAGGCCAAAGCGCTCAGCCAAAAAGCCCATATTCATCGAACCGCGGTGCGCGCCGGTGACGAAGTCGTCCGGCTGATAATCCAGCGCGGATTGAAGCGCCCCGCGCAGCCGCGCCAACAGTTCAGGCGAGGGGCGATAGCGGCTCGCCGGATACGATAGACGCGCCTCGACCGTCACATCGCGGGCGGCGCTCGACTCGCGGCCGCGGTCGACTGCGGCGCGAATCTCGCTCAAGACAACGTCGGGGTCCTCCTCCGGTAAATAGCGCCTGTCGATGGTCAGCGTGCATGTCGCCGGGATGACATTGGTGCGGCTGCCGCCCTGAATTACGTTCAGATTCAGCATCGCTGTCAATTTAGTTGAGGGCTGGTTGGGCGCGGGTAGCGCGTTAATGGCGGATGTGCGCATTTCTACTTCCGCTTTGAGGCCCAGCAATTTGTTCAGAATCGGCGCCATGGCCTCCACTGCATTGATCCCCAGGAAGTTCCAGCCCGAGTGGGCGCTCACGCCGTGCGTGGTCACGCGCACGTCGAGCAAGCCCATGGATGCTTCGATGATGTTAGGGTCCTGGCTGCCCTCCAGGCTTAGTACCGGACCCTGCACGTAGCCTTGCTCCGCCAGGTAGAGCACACCAGGATATTGGCCAAGTTCCTCGTCGGCGCAGAAGAGGCCGACCAGGTCGAATACCGGTTCAAGCCCCACGTCGGCCATGATTTGGAGTGCGATGAGCAGACAGGCCATCGCGCCCTTGTTATCGGCAACGCCACGACCATAGATGCGCCCGCCGTCCACCGTTCCGGCGAACGGGTCATAAGTCCAGCCGTCGCCCGCCGGCACCGTGTCGGTGTGGGCATACACGTTAAGCCGCGGACGTCCGTGCTCTCGCCGCACGACGAGGTTTACGCGCGGCCCTTCGAGCGGCAGACCAAACTGGGCCAGACGCTCAGGCGGCACGACGCCGTTCTCAGCCTGGAATCCGAGCGCAGCAAATTTTTCGGCCAGCACATCGGCGATGCGATCGTACCCAAGACCGGGCGGCACACCGGTATCGATTGCCAGCAACGTTCGTAATATTTCAATCAGGCCCGCTTCGTGCGCAGCCACCTGCGCGAACGCTTCGTCAAGGGGCGTCAATTGGTGATTATCCACAAATCAGACACGCTCTAACCAGGCCTCAGTAATCAAGCCCTCGTGCAAATCGCGCTCAATCAACGCCTGATCCCGTTCGGCGAGCGACGCCAGACCGCCCCCGCCGGGCGTCTCGACCACCAAGCGTTCGCCGAGCGCCAGCATCCCATCGCTTCCGGGCGGCAGTTCCCGATCCGCTGCAAATGCGCGGCCCGCTCGACCCGGCTGACCCTGCAGCAGGCCCTGCGGCGCGTGCTGCACCCGCGCGTTGATCAGCGAAAAACCCAGCGGTCCGAGGGCGCGGAACGTCATGCGTTGGCCGAAGCCGCCGCGCTGCCGCCCGGCGCCGGCCGAGTTGACGATCACTTCCTTGCCCTCACACACAAGCGGCATATCGCTTTCCAGGACTTCCACGGGTGTATTGGAGATGTTGGCTGGGAAGCAGACGCTGACTCCGTCCTGCTGTGCAGTGCCGCCGCTGCCGCCGTTAATAATCACCAAACGATGAAAGGGACGACCGTTCGCATCCTCGCCCATGAGCAGCAAGTCCCAACTCGGCGCCGAGCCGCTCTGCGCCAGCACGGCCTCCGGCGCCACGGGGGCGAGTGCGGCGTAGATGACGTCCGGGATCTGGTGGCCGATAGCATGACGGCTGAGATTTGCCGCCGGATAGCGCGCATTGATTACGCTGCCCTCTGGGCAAATCACTTTCAGGGGCCGGTAGAATCCGGCATTATTGGGCAAGTGTGGCACGAGGATCAGGCGCACCGCATACTGGGCATAGGTTGTCGAATACGACCAGACCGAGTTGAAGGATCCGGGCTGCTGCGGCGACGATCCAGTGAAGTCGATCGTCAACTCGGTACCCGATACAATCACGGTTGCGCGCAAACGGATTGGCGCCGGCGGGCCGGAGGCGCTGTCCTGCGGGTCGGGGAAGCCATCGCTCCACACCTCACCGACGTACTCGCCGTCCGGGAGAGCGTCGATGGCCGCCCGCATGGCGCCCTCCGAACGGTCATAGATGGCCGCGACCAATTCTTCGAGATCATCCAGATCGTACTCCTCCATCAACTCCAGCATGCGCAGCGTGGAGCGGCGCAAGGCGGCCAGCTGCGCCTCCAGGTCGCCGATCATCACGTCTGGCAGGCGGCTATTGGCGCGTAAAAGGTTCAACAGCGTCTGGTCGGGCTCGCCGCGTTTATAGAGCTTCATCAGCGGGACGAAGATGGCTTCGTCGAAGACATCTGTAGAAAGGTTCCAACGCTGCGCGCCGCCCAGGTCGGGGGCGTGCGCCACCGATCCGGCAAAAGCGACCAATTGATCCCTTTTGAAAATCGGGCAGAGCAACGTGAAATCCATCACCTGCCCGGTGGCGATCCACGGATCGTTTGTGATGAAAACGTCGCCCGGGTGGATGTCTTCAATTGAGAAGCGCTCAAGCAGGGTCTGCAACGTGATCGCCTGGGTGGCAACGAAGGCCGGCGTGCCAGAATCCGCGTTGGCGAGCGTGCCGCCGTTCTTGTCGAGGATCGAGCAGGCGAAATCCTTCGCTTCCTGAACGACGGTCGAGAAGGCGGTGCGATATTGAGCGACCGAGGCCTCGTCGACGATTGAGATCAGCCGATCCCACAAGACTTTGACTGTCACGGAGTCGAGTTCGGTTGGGTTGGAGTTGGTCATATCATAGTAGAAGATTTCTGCCACGAATTACACGAATTGACTCGAACATGTATTGGTCAACCACATGTTTCACAATGCGAGAATTCGATGAAAAGGCGCAAAGTATAAGAGAGGACTTAAGCCCTTTGCGCCTTCGCGTCTTTGCGTCAAGTTGTGCACCTTGTAATTGACCACTACAGAATTGGCACGAATAGAGATAAAGAATTGGTGATGATACGTGCAATTCGCGGCAAAGTAATCCCGTGCGATCCCGGAAGACCTACCTGGGCAGCACCTTATTCGCTGCCTCTGCAACGATCTCGAGCGAGCGGTCGATGTCCTCATCCGTGTGCACCAGCGAGATGTAGTGCCGGATGCCGGGGGTCAGGAACAAGCCGCCGGCGATCAGTTCGTGTTCGAAGCGCCCCAACAGCGCCTTGTCGGAGTCAAATGAGTCGCGGAAATTGACGACATCGTGGTCGATGAACAGCACCTGCCATAAAGGCCCCTCACCGTACACCCGGAACGGCGCGCTGTATTCTGATAGGATGTCTGTCAGGCCAGCGCGCATTCGTTTCCCCACTGCGTGCAGGCGCTCGTACACGCCCGGCTGGCGCAACTGCTCCAGCGCCGCCAGGCCGGAGGCGACTGACATGGCATTGCCTTTGAAAGTACCGAGCGAGCTGACATACTTATCGGTGCCCTTGTATTTCACCGTGCTTAATTCCATTATTTCGCGCGAGCCGACGATGGCGCTCAACGGCATGCCGCCGCCCAATGCTTTACCGAGCACTGCAATGTCCGGCTCGACGCCGTAATACTCCTGCGCGCCTCCGTATGCAAAGCGGAAGCCGGTTACGATCTCGTCGTAAATGAGCACGATGCCGTGTTTGCGCGTAAGCTCCCGCAACCCTTCGAGGAAGCCCGGCACGGGCGGCGTGGCACGCTGGTACGGCTCGGCGATAACTGCTGCTAGCTCGGAGGCATGCTGCTCGATAATGCGCTCTGTCTCGGCCAGATCGTTGTACGGCGCGATCAGCACGAGTTCTTCCATGGCGCGGGGGATGCCGCCGGACTCAATTCGCGGCTGCGGCCAGGGCGGCAGGTCGCCCGGCTCCTGGCTCATCAACGAGTAATCATGAGCGCCGTGGAAGCCGCCTTCGAATTTGAGAATCTTCTCGCGGCCGGTAAAGGCGCGGGCGAATCGCAAGGCATAAAACGTGGCCTCCGTTCCGGTAACGGCATAGCGCACCGCCTCTGCGCACGGCACGGCACGGACGATCTCCTCAGCCATTTCCATCGCTTGCGGTGTAAGCATGAAGAACTGCGTGCCGCGCTCCAGCTGCTTTTGCAGAGCCTCGACCACAGCCGGGTGGTTATGCCCCAGCAAAAGCGGGCCGGATCCGAGCAAGTAGTCAATATACTCCCGCCCATCGGTGTCATAAAGCTTGGAGCCTGCACCTCGGAACGGGATAACGTCTAAAACATTTGAGAATTGGGACCAGTATGAGCCAGGAATGACAGACTGGTCTATCGCCTCGAGTGTTGCACTCATTTACTCTCAGTCCTTTCTAGGTTCATATCGTCAGGCACACCGGCCATTTCCATCGCAACAGTCACAAGTGCAGAATAATCGTCCATCCCGCGCCCCGCTGCAACGAGTGCGTTCAGCATTTGCTGCACCACCGCAGTTACAGGCATGGGCACATCATAGGCGCGCGCGGTATCGAGTACGATGCCCATGTCCTTGTGATACATATTGGTGCGAAAGCCCGCTACGAAATTGCCGTCGAGGGCGCGCTGACCGTGGATATTCAAGACCGTACTGGCTGCGAATCCACCCAGCAACGCCTCGCGCACCTTGGCAAAGTCGACGCCAGCCTTGCGCGCCAGCGCAATCGCTTCGCCCAACGCGGCGAGCGTGCTGCCGATCATGAGCTGGTTGCACACTTTGCAAAGCTGACCTGCGCCCGACTCGCCGACGTGGACAATGCGCTCGGGATTGCCCATCACCTCCAGCAATGGACGGACCTTCGCCAGCGTCTCTCCATCGCCGCCGACCATGATCGAGAGCGCGCCGTCGATCGCACCGATCTCGCCGCCGCTCACCGGCGCATCGAGCATGACCGCACCGCGCTCGGCGCTTTGGGCGGCAAGCTCGCGCGCCGCGACCGGCGAGATGGTGCTCATATCGATAATGATCGTGCCGGATTGCAGCGCTTCGAATACGCCATTCGGCCCCTCTAGAACGAGGCGCACATCCGGCGAATCGGGCACCATCGTGATGATCAATTTGCACCGCTCGGCGACTTCGCGTGGATTGGAGACCGCCTCAGCGCCGGCCGCGGCGACGTCCTCCACCGGGGCCGGGCTGCGGCTATGTACCACGAGTGAATGCCCGGCCTGCAGCAGGTTTTTTGCCATCGGCCGGCCCATTAGCCCCAGGCCGATGAAACCGATTGTTTCTGTCATATTGCGCCCTGCCACTCCGTAATCAGCCCCTCGCGCATGTCGCGCTCGATCAGGGCCGGGTCGCGCTCGGAAGGCGCGCCCAGTCCGCCGCCGCCCGGTGTTTCGAGCACTATCCGCTCGCCGGGCGCCAGCGTTCCGTCGCTGCCAGGTTCCAATACCACGCCATTAAGGATCGCTCGCCCCTTGCTGCCGGGCAAGCCGCCCAGCAATCCTTGCGGCGCGTGATGAATGCGCGCGTTGATCAGCGAAAACCCGATTGGCGCCAGCGCGCGGATGGTGACGCGCTGCCCAAAGCCGCCGCGCTGGCGGCCGGCCCCAGCCGAGTCGACAATGACCTCTTTGCCCTCGCACACCATCGGCGTCACGCTTTCCATGATTTCGATCGGCGTATTGCGCAGGTTGGCCGGGAAGGCCACGGTGTAACCATCCTGTTGCGGACCTCCGCCGCTGCCGCCATTGATGATCGTCAGTGTGTGATACGGTCGCCCGCGCACGTCCTCGCCCATCAGGAGCAGGTCCCAACTCGGCGCCGAGCCGCTGTTCCCCAAAACCCCGGGCAGTACCGGCGCCAGCGCCGTGTACGCGACGTCTGTGCCCAGATGGCCGACAAGATGACGGCAGAGCGTACCGGAAAGATAGCGCGAGTTGAAGATCGTCCCTTCGGGACAGATCACTTTGAGCGGCCGATAAAAGCCGGCATTGTTGGGCAGGTCGGGCACGAGTATGAGACGCAGTCCGTATTGAGCATAGGCTGTGGTAAATGTCCAGACGGAATTAAACGATCCCGGCCGCTGCGGCGACGAACCGGAGTAATCAAGCGTCAGTTCCGAGCCGGAGATGGTGACGGTTGCGCGTAAGAGTTGCGGTTCCTGCTCTTGTGGCCCCTCCACGAGCGGGTCGGGGAAGCTGTCGTTCCACAGTTCGCCTACGTAGCTGCCGTCGGGGATGGCCTGAATTGCGGCCCGGATGGCGGCCTCCGAGCGAGTGTAGATCGCCTCGACTAACTCGTCGAGGTCATCCAGGCCGTACTCATCCATGACCTCCAGCAGCCGTTCCTCGCTAAGGTCCACGGCGGCCAATTGAGACTCGAGGTCGCCGATGGTTTTGTCGGGCATGCGACTGTTGGCACGGATCAGCGTCAGCAGGGTCTCGTCCGGCTTGCCGCCATCGTACATGCGCATCAGCGGGATGAAGATGGCCTCGTCGAAGACGTCGACGGCCTGGTTCCAACGCTGCGCACCGCCAAGTTCGGGCGAGTGCGCCACGGAGCCTGCAAAGGCAACTAGTTTATCCTTCTTGAAGATAGGTTTGAGCAGCGTGATGTCCATCGCCTGCCCGGTTGCGATCCACGGGTCGTTGGTGATGAACACGTCGCCGGGGTGCATCTCCTCGGCCGGGAAGCGCTCCAACACGTTCTGGAGCGTGATGGACTGCGTGCTGACGAACGAGGGCAACCCCGAGTCCGAGTTGGCCAGAGTGCCTCCGTTCTTGTCCAGGATCGAGCAGGCGAAATCGAGCGCCTCCTGTACGACTGTTGAGAAAGCCGTGCGGTATTGGGTTACAGTCGCCTCGTTGACGATTGAGACCAACCGATCCCAAAGGATTTTTATCGTGACAGAGTCGAGGGCTTTCGCGCTTTGGTTCGTCATTGCATCTCGGGCATCACTTTCTTGAAGATGTCAATTGCCTGGTCCACCATATCGTCGTCGATGGCGTAGCACAGTGACATTTTGAACGCCTGCGGTTCCAGCACATGGATGCCCAGGCCGTGGACGGCTAGGCGTTCGCCCAGCTCAAGCGCCGTCTTGCCGATCGGCTCAGTGCTCACGCGGAACATGTTGGTCTGGATGGAGTCCATATCGACATACAATCCATCCAAATCCGACAGCGCGCTCGCCAGCCGATGGGCGCGGGCGTGGTCGTCGGCCAAACCCTCTATCATCTTTGTCAAAGCGATGATACCGGCGGCTGCGAAGATACCGGCCTTGTGTATGGCAATCATGCCGGTGCGCTTGGCCATCAGCTTGGCGTCAGCAATAAGATCGGCCCGGCTGCACAACAACGCGCCCAGCGGGGCGCCAAGACCCTTGTTGAGCGAAATCACAACGTGATCGACCGGTTCCGTCAACGCGAGCACGGGCACATCTTGGGCGACGGCAGCGTTGACCACACGGGCGCCATCCAGAAATACTTCACTGCCGTAACGATGCGCCAGCTCGGATACCTGCTCGGTGTACTTCTGGGTGATCACTGTGCCGCCGTAGACGTTGTGCGTATTCTCCAGGTCGATCATGCCCGTTGGAATCTGGTAGCCATAGGCCGTTTCCGTCAGCACTGCTTCAATCTCGTCGAGCGGCATCATACCGGAATTTTCGCCCTTAATCAATCGCGGCGCGGCGCCGGCAAGGTCGCTGACATGCAAGGCTTCCACCCAATAGATGTGGCAGCGCGACTCCATGATTACCTGCTTGCCACGCAGGTCACTCTTCATGTGCGCCAGCACCGTGCCGTTGGTGGTCGTCGGCAGGAACAGCGCGGCCTCCTTGCCGGTCATTTCAGCCGCCATGGCTTCCAGTTCGTTCACGAAGCGGTCTTGACCCGCGTTGGCCATACCGGGCGTCACCTTCATCATGGCTTCCCACATCTCAGGCGCCGGCTTGTGCAGCACCTCATAACGCAGGTCAAGCGGCGGCGGCTCGTCAAAGTGGACCTGGGCGCTCTTCGCTTGGGAACTGACTTCAGGCTTAACATCGGTTAGCATTTGGATTCCTCCTTGGGCGTTTAGCAATGAATTTCTTGACAAAAGAGCAAGAATTTTGGTCACAGAGATTCACAGAGTTCTTCATATTTTCTCTGTGTCTGCTCTGTGAATCTCTGTGTAACTTCTTTGGTTGTGGCTCGTTCAGATTAAGGCTGGAACGTCATCTTTCCCGCAATGCGGCGGTGGTTTCTTCGTCGATTGAAATCGTTTCCAGGTCGATGACTACACCATACTCCTCCCGCGCGGTCTCTACGGTTAGTAGCCCGCTGCGCACATCGGCCAGCACGGCCTGCGGGTCGCGCTCGAATGGATTCCCCACCCCGCCGCCACCGGCGCAATGGATCTCCAGGTAGTGATCGGGAGAAACCTTGCGCACCGTGTGCAGCCGCATGGTCTCGCTGCCGTCCGGGCCGATGAGATATTTACGATAGACCCGCCTAGTGTTGTGAGGCGAAGCGGCGCCCAACATACTGGGCGGGGGGAATTTCATGCCGTCGCCGAGGAAGTTGACCTGGGTGGTGTGGTCTACCGGGCCAATCTCGACGATCGTACCCCAACCGCCGCGCCAGCGACCGGAACTGGCCGAATCAGGGTCGAATTGATAGCGCGCGACGTGCAAGGGCACCATGTGCTCGATGATCTCGACACTCCCCGTCATGGCCGCGCCGGCGACTTCCAGCGGCCCGACCGCTGGCTCGCCATCCTGCCCCCAAAATGCGCCGCCGCCGCCCCAGATCAGATGCGAGAGATAGGCATAGTGGTCGCCGTTGCGGGGGTCGATGCCCGTAAAGACATCTTGGGCGATTTTGGCCCAGCCGCCGCCGGCGCGCTCGGGCATGGCCTTGGCCAGCGCAATGCGAATGGCCTCGGCAATATGATCATAGGGCGTCGAGGTGCTCATGCTGCAGGCCGCCGGTTCGCGGGCGTTGACAATAGTACCTGGCGGCCCCAGGTCGAAGCTAACCGGCCGGTACATGCCCTCGTTATGAGGGATAGCGGGATCGACGAACGTGATGATCCCCAAATAGATGCCGCCTTTGGTGTTGTCGGGGTACGAGTTGATGTAACTGCGCGTCGAGGGCGGCGCGTGGAGCTTAACGTGGATTTCGTCGCCATCGATCTTGACCGTTGCACCTAATTCGAGGTCGCCGGAACCGTGGCCGTCGTCCTCGATCATCGTGGCGCCGAAATACTCACCGTCCGGCATCTCGCTGATCTCGGCGCGCATGCGTGCCTCGGCGCGGTCGAGCAGGATGCCCATGCAGGCGCGCACCGTATCGACGCCGTACCGTTCCAGGATGTGCATCAGGCGGCGTTCCGCAATCGTCACGGCCGCCAGCTGCGCGCCCAGGTCGCCCAGCCACTGGCGGCGGGTGCGGAAGTTGGTCGCCATCAGGTCAATCACGTCTTGCCGGCGCTTTCCGCGGTGATGGATTTTCACCGGCGAGATGCGTAAACCCTCGGCCCAGATTTCCTCCGCCAGCGGGTTGTAGCCGCCGGCGACCGGCCCGCCGGTCTCGTCCATGTGCCCACGGTTGACGGCCCAAAACATCAGCTCGTCTTCGAAGAAGATCGGCTTGTACAGCGTCATATCTTGCAGGTGGCTGCCGCCTGTCATGGGGTCGTTGTGATAGATCACGTCGCCCGGATGCAGGTCGTCGCCGAAATATTTTGCGACGCCCTTGGTGGCAAAGATCATCGCGCCCAGGTGCACCGGCTGATCCTGACCCTGCAACACCATATTCGGCTGGCCGTCGAAGATGGCATTGGAGAAGTCGTTGCCGATCGCCAAAACGGGTGACATGGCCGTGCGCTTCATGGTGAGGGTCATCTCGCGGATGGCGGATTCAAGCGCGCCGGCGATAACGGCGAGGGTGACGGCGTCAAGTTCGGGCATAACCCTCCCCGGCCCTCTCCACAGCGGCACATGACCAGGATTGTGCGTAGGGTCGTGTTGTGCCGCTGTGGAGAGGGTGACTTATATCTACAGATTGTCTATTATTTAAGTCGGACTCCCCTCCATTCGGTCGCCGCCGGCGCTTTTCCGGAGGGGAGGCGACCAAAGGTCGGTGGGTGGGGCGTAAGTATTCGAACTTCATTACTTTTGCCCCTCCCGCAGCGCGCTCGTCGCATCCTTGTCCACCATCAATTGATCCAAATCCACCACCACCCCATACTCCTCTTTCGCCAGCTCAACCGAGATCATCTCGTCGCGAACATCCCGCAGCACTGCCTGCGGATCGCGCTCGAAGGGGTTTCCAACGCCGCCGCCGCCGGCGACGTGAATTTCAAGGAGCTCGACCTCCGAAACATCACGCACTGAATGCAACGGTACACGCTCGCGGCCGTCTGGGGTGACGATGTACTTGCGAAAGACGCGGTCGGCATTGTGTGACGAGTCCGCACCCAACACGCTCGGTGGTGCGAATTTCATCCCGTCTCCGATGAACGAAACTTTGGGCGTGTGGTCTAGCGGCGACATTTCCAAGATCGAGCCCCAGCCGCCGCGCCAGCGCCCCGAACTCGCCGACTGCGGGTCCAATTCGTAGCGTGAGATGTGCAGCGGCAGCCGGACCTCAATCGCCTCAACGTCGCCCGTCATGGCTGCACCGGCAACTTCGATCGGCCCAACGACCGGCTCGCCGTCCTGCCCCCAGAACGCCCCACCGCCGCCCCAACCGGTCATGTGCGACAGGAAGCCGTAGTGCTCGCCGTCGCGTGGATCGATGCCCGTCAGCACATCGATGCAAACTTTCGCCCAGCCCCCGCCGGCGCGCTCCGGTACAGCCTGCGCCAGCGCATTCCGCACTGCCTCGGCGATATGTCCATAGGGAACGGAGGTTGCCATGCTGCACGCCGCCGGCTCGCGCGCGTTGACGATCGTGCCCAGCGGGCCGAGATCGACCGAGATCGGGCGATACATGCCCTCGTTGTGCGGGATGTCCGGATCGAGATACGTCACGACCCCTAGGTAAATGCCGCCCATCGTGTTGGCGGCATACGAATTGATGTAGCTGCGCGTCTGTGGCGGTCCTTCCAGCTTAACGAGCATCTCGTCGTCATCGATTCTGATGGTTGCGTCCAACTTGAGGTCGCCGGAGCCACGCGCGTCGTCCTCGATAAATGACGAGCCATAATATTCGCCGTTCGGCATCGCATGGATGTCTGCCCGTGACCGCGTCTCGGCGATATCAAGTAAGGCTTGCAGGCTGGCCTTGACAGTCGCCGCACCATATCGTTCCAAGAGACGCAAGAGCCGCCGCTCGGCGACGGTCACGGCCGCGAGCTGCGCGCCGAGGTCGCCGAGCCAAACGCGGCGAGTGCGGAAGTTGGTTACGATAAAATCGATCACGTCCTGTCGACGTTTGCCACGGGCGTAAACCTTCACCGGCGAGATACGCAACCCCTCGGCCCAGATTTCCTCCGCGAGCGGGTTGTATCCGCCAGCACGCGGCCCGCCGGTCTCGTCCATGTGCCCACGGTTGACCGTCCAGAAGAGCAGCTCGTCTTCGAAAAAGACCGGCTTGTACATCGTCATATCTTGCAAGTGGCTGCCGCCGGTCGCCGGATCGTTGTGATAAATGACGTCGCCCTCCGCGAGGTCGTCGCCGAAGTATTCGACAATCCCCTTGGTGGCGAAGATCATCGCACCAAGGTGTACCGGCTGATCCTGACCCTGCAACACCATGTTCGGCTGGCCGTCGAAGATGGCATTGGAGAAGTCGTTACCAATTGCCAGCGTCGGCGACATGGCTGCCTGTCGCATCGTGAGCGTCATTTCGCGGATGGCGGAATCGAGCGCACCAGCGACGACGGCAAGGGTGACGGCGTTAGGTTTGGGCATGGCATCTTCTCACGCCTACGAATGAATTCGTAGGCTGGTACCGGAAATATGCTGAAGCATGTTCGCAGTGCATTGCCCAACCTGCTAAAGGAGGTTTCGGATAGCAGCTAGGCATTTCAATGCTCGGCGGGCGGCGGTTGGAAACTTTCATGCGTGTTGCGCATCTCGCAGAGCACTGGTCGCTAACTCATCCACCGCCATTTCACCCGAATCCACCACCACGCCATACTCCTCCCGCGCCGTCTCAGCCTCTAACAACTCGTCCTTAATATCAGACAAAACCGCCTCCGGCTCTCGTTCGAATGGGTCGCCGACCGCGCCGCCGCCTGCAACATGGATCAACAGACATTCATCCTGCGCGACATCGAGCACCGAGTGCAGCGCCACCTTCTCGGTTCCGTTCTGCCCGATAATGTATTTGCGGTACACTCGGTCGGCGTTGTGGGGCGAGTCCGCGCCCAGCACGCTTGGCGGCGGGTACTTCATCCCGTCCCCAACGAATGAAACCTTCGTCGTGTGGGCTAGCGGCGCCAACTCTAATACTGCGCCCCACCCGCCGCGCCAGCGGCCGGAACTGGCTGACTCTGGGTCCAGCTCATAGCGTGAGATGTGGAGCGGCAGCATGTACTCGACGGTCTCGATGTCGCCGACCATGGCCGCGCCGGCGACTTCGAGCGGCCCCACGAGCGGCTCGCCGTCCTGGCCCCAAAACGCGCCGCCGCCGCCGTAGCCGGTCATGATCGTCAAAAATCCGTACGGGTCGCCGTTGCGCGGGTCGGTGCCGGTCAGCACGTCCATGCAAATCTTGGCCCAGCCGCCGCCCGCGCGTTCAGGCAAGGCCTGGGCCAGCGCATTGCGGACAGCCTCAGCGATGTGCCCGTACGGAACAGAGGTGGTCATGCTACAGGCTGCCGGCTCGCGAGCGTTGACGAGTGTGCCTTGCAGCCCCAGGTCGACCGTGAGAGGACGGTACATGCCCTCGTTGTGCGGAATAGCCGGATCGACATAGGTGACCACGCCCAGGTAGACAGCACCCATCGTGTTCGCGGCGTATGAATTGATGTAGCTGCGGGTTTGCGGCGGCGCGTGCAGCGCGATGTGGAGCATGTCACCGCTAATCTTTACCGTCGCGCCCAACTCAAGGTCGCCGGAGCCGTGCCCGTCGTCTTCGACCATGGACCTGCCGTGGTATTCGCCGTCCGGCATCGTCACGATTTCCGCTCGCATGCGTGCTTCGGCCACATCGAGTAGGGCCTGCTGGCAGGCCTTGATCGTGTCCACGCCGTAGCGTTCGAGCAAATCCAGCAAACGGCTTTCGGCGGATGAAACGGCTGCATATTGCGCACCCAGGTCACCGAGCCATTGCCGACGGGTGCGGAAGTTGGTCGCCATAAAATCGATCACGTCCTGGCGGCGCTTGCCGCGCTGATAGATTTTCACTGGCGACATGCGCAGCCCTTCTGCCCAGATTTCCTCGGCGAGCGGGTTGTAGCCGCCGGCGCGCGGCCCGCCGGTCTCGTCCATATGCGATCGGTTCACAGCCCAGAACAACAACTCGCCGTCGAAGAACACCGGCTTATACATGGTCATATCCTGCAGATGGCTGCCGCCGGTGAGCGGATCGTTGTGATAGACGACGTCGCCCGGAGCAAGATCAGCGCCGAAGTAATCCGATACGCCCTTTGTGGCGAAGATCATGGCGCCGAGGTGCACGGGCTGATCCTGGCCCTGGAGCACCATGTTGGGCTGCCCATCGAAGATGGCATTGGAGAAGTCGTTGCCAATTGCGAGCACCGGTGACATTGCAGCGCGGCGCATCGTGACCGTCATCTCGCGGATGGCGGAATCGAGCGCGCCGGCCACCACAGCCAACGTGACCGGGTCGAGCTTATCCATGCTCGAGCACCTCGGACGGTTCGTGCTCCAGTCGCTTTCCATTTTGCGGGGGTTGAAAATGGTCGCCCAACGCGTCCGTGCGCAGCGCCCGCGTCCCTTCCTCGTCAACGGTCTTTCGATTCGCATTGACGACCACGCCGTACTCTACTCGCGCGGTGCCGACAGACAAAAGTTCAGTGCGCACGTCTGCGAGGACGGCCTGCGGATCGCGCTCGAAGCGGTTTCCCACGCCGCCGCCGCCCGGGCAATGCATCTCTAGATATTGGTCTGCAGTAACATCGCGTATGGAGTGCAGAGGCACACGGTCGGAATCTCCGTTTTCGCCGACGATGTATTTGAGATATACGCGCTCGGCATTTCGGGGTGAGGCTGCACCGAGCACGCTCGGCGGGGGAAACTTCATTCCGTCACCGACAAAAGTCACTTTCGTGGTGTGATCGAGTGGCGCCATTTCCAGCACCGAGCCCCAGCCGCCGCGCCAGCGCCCGGCGCCGGCGGACTCCGGGTCGAGTTCGAAACGTGTGACGTGTACCGGCATCATGTACTCGACCGTCTCAATGTCGCCGGTCATCGCTGCGCCCGCAACCGGGAGCGGCCCGACAACCGGCTCGCCGTCCTGGCCCCAGAACGCTCCGCCGCCGCCCCAGGTCGTCAGGTGCGACAGGTAGGTGTACTCCTCGCCATTACGCGGATCGATGCCGGTCAGGCAATCCTGGCATACCTTGGCCCAGCCACCGCCGGCGCGTTCAGGCATGGCGACAGAGAGCGCATCGCGCACGGCCTCGCTGATGTGATCAAACGGATTGGCGGTACTCATGCCGCAGGCAGCCGGTTCGCACGCGTTGATGAGGGTGCCTTCTGGCCCGAGATCGATATCGAGCGGACGATACATGCCCTCGTTGTGCGGGATGTGCGGATCGACGTAGGAAATCACGCCGAGATAGACGCCGCTAGTCGAATTCGCTGCATACGAGTTGAGGTAACTTCGAGTTTGTGGCGGAGACTGCACGGCGATGTGCAGCTCGTCGCCCACAATGCGCACCGTTGCGGAAATTTCCATATCGCCGGAGCCTTGCCCATCGTCCTCGACGATTGCCTTGCCTGTGTATTCGCCATCCGGCATCGCAAGGATTTCCGCCCGCATGCGTTGCTCCGCGCGATCCAATAGCGCGTGCAAGCTGGCCTTCACTGTATCGGCACCAAACTGTCGCACCAAGTGCAGCAAGCGGTTCTCGGCAACCGTCGCGGCGGCCAACTGCGCGCCAAGGTCGCCAAGCCAGTGACGGCGCGTGCGCAAATTCGTGGCGATCAAGTCTATCACATCCTGGCGGGGTTTCCCGGCCTCGTACACCTTCACAGGCGAGATGCGCAAGCCTTCCGCCCAGATTTCCTCCGCGTAGGGGTTGTAGCCGCCTGCGCGCGGACCGCCGGTTTCGTTCATGTGTGAGCGGTTTATGGTCCAGAACAACAACTCGTCTTCAAAGAACACCGGCTTGTAGAGTGTCATATCGGGTAGGTGGCTGCCGCCGGTCAGTGGATCATTGTGATAAATCACATCGCCGGGGGCTAGATCGTCGCCAAAATAGTTTGCGACGCCCTTCGTGGAGAAAATCATCGCGCCGAGGTGCACCGGCTGATCCTGACCTTGCAAGACCATACACGGCTGGCTGTCGAAGATGGCGTTGGAAAAGTCATTGCCGATGGCCAGCACCGGCGACATCGACGCCCGGCGCATCGTCAGCGTCATTTCTCGAATGGCAGAATCCAGCGTACCGGCCACTACGGCCAGCGTGATTGCGTCAGGCTCCGTCATGGGTTATGGCACACAATTTGAGGAGCTCTCTGTCATATCTATAATTACAACAAGCAATTCTTCTATCGCAAGCGCGTATCTTCGAAGACGAAACGGTGCTCGTTGCTGTAATTGATGTAGGTCGTCTTCCAGCGCGTGAACGTGTCCAGTGCGCCCTGGCCCCACTCGGTTGTGCCGATGCCGTAGGCCTTGTTTCCCTGGAAGGGCGTGCCCACCTCGGCGCCGGCGGTGCCGCAGTTGATCCAGGCTACGCCGGATTCGAACTTATCAGCAGTCGTCATCGCGGTTTCGATGTTCCTTGAAAAAATTGACATACAGAGTATGTACGGCGCGGCGTTGGCGATGTTGATCGCTTCGTCCAAATCTGCCACTCGATGCAGTGTCGTCGCAGGCCCGAGCACCTCTTCCAGAGCAACGTCTGAGTACGGGTCAACGTCGGTGAGAATTGTCGGAGAATAGAAGAACCCATCTGCAAGCTCGGGCGTAACCGGTTTCTCTCCACCACATAACACCCTCCCACCGCCAGCAACGGCGCGCCGTATGTAATCATCGATGGCTTCCACTTGCTCTGCACTGACCAGCGGACCGACATCGGTCTGCTCATCCAGCGGGTCGCCGACTTTGAGGGCTTGCACGCGTTGGAGGAATGCAGCCGTGAACTCGTCGGAAATGTCTTCGTGGAGGATGATGCGGCTGGCCGCACTCTCGCGCTGACCGTTGGTGGCGTAGGCCGACTTCGTGGCCCAATCCAGCGCCAACTGCAGGTCGGCGTCCGCGTTTACAATCAGCGCATTTTTTGTATTCAGTTCGAGGGAAACAGGCACTAGCCGTTGTCCAGCGCGGGCGGCGATGGAACGGCCCACATCGGTCGCGCCGGTGTAACTGATCATGTCCACATCAGGATGTTCAACCAGCCGGTCACCGATGTCCTCGCTATAGCCCAAAACTGTGTTTACAACGCCCGGTGGTACGCCGGCTTCTTCAAATAGCTCCTGCAAAGCGGCGGCAATAAGCGGCGTCTCATGCGAGGGTTTGTGCACGACCGTATTCCCGGTAATTATGGCAGGGAAGATTTTGAGCGTTGCTTTGGTGATCGAAAAGTTGGACGGCGTCAATGCGACGACCACGCCCAGCGGCTCGCGCCGGCTAAAGCCGAGCTTATCCCGCTTTTCGCTCGGCGCCATTTGGGCAAACAATCGCCGGCCCTCGCCCATCCAATACAAGGCAACGTGGATGATCTCCTGTGCGTCGCCGTGGGCGTCTTCGAGCGTCTTTCCGTATTCTGTGGAGATGTGGCGCGCCAATTCGTCTTCACGATCCTGGGCAACCTCGACGAAGCGGAACAAAATATTGGCCCGCAGCGGAGGCGGCGTCAATTTCCACTCCGGCAGCGCGCGGCGGGCCGCCGCGACGGCCGCATCAACGTCGGCTGGTCCCGAGCGTGCGACCTGAGCCAGTTCCACGCCCGTCGTTGGATTGAGTGACGGGAAGGTACGACCATCGTGTGCGTCGCGCCATTCGCCGTCGATGTAGTTTTGAGTTTTCATTTTTTGAGTTTTCATTTATAGCATCACGTGTCCAGAGTTAGGTCCGAGCGTCTGCCCAGTAAACAAAGCGCCGTCATCCGACGCTAGGAATACCGCACTCGGTGCGACTTCTTCAGGCAGGCCTAAACGATTGAGCGGCAATTCTGATTCGATCTGTTCGTACCAGCCTGGCTCGCGACCTTTCGTCATGTCGGTCAGTATCGGGCCGGGCGCAATTGCGTTGACGGTGATATCAGGCGCAAGTTCGCGCGCCAGTGCTTTTGTGAATCCGATCACACCGGCTTTCGAGGCGCAGTAATGCGTAAGTTGGGCTGCACCGAGCTGTCCCATTTGCGAGGCGATATTGATGATGCGTCCCTGCGCCGCGTGGAGCATCGCGGGCACCACGTGGTGCGTTACCAGAAATACCCCGCGCAAATTTACGCTCATTATATTGTCCCAATCGGCCAGTGTGAGTTCAACGAATGGCTTGCGCTGTGAGAAGCCGGCGTTGTTTACCAGTACATCAATTCTTCCGAACTCGGCGAGGGCTGCAGCAACCGCGCCCGCCACGGCTTCGTCGTCTGCGACATCGGCCTCCAATGCAACCGCGTGCGCGCCCGTCCCTTTCAGCGAACCGACGAATTGGTCGGCGGCAAACTCGCCGGGCCGATCGAGAACAGCAACGGCCGCACCCTCCCGCACGAACGCCTCGACGATTGAACGTCCAATCCCTCGCCCGCCGCCGGTGACCAGCGCGACTTTACTTTGTAACCTACCCACGATTAACTTCAGATGG
>Ga0310121_10001261_pt1 | contig 26278 bp, 17 predicted proteins | sample CB27_Tmax_986_MG_FD_203504 | JGI IMG/M metagenome (GOLD analysis project Ga0310121, IMG submission 203504) | Marine microbial communities from Western Arctic Ocean, Canada - CB27_Tmax_986 | ecosystem: Environmental > Aquatic > Marine > Oceanic | place: Canada: Western Arctic Ocean | collected... | reverse complement strand
AAATTCGATGGCGGCCGCAGCCTCTCGGCTTTTCGAGGCGGCCTGACTCAGAGTCGCCCCCAATCCAGTCGCGGCGATTACGCGGCCTCCAGAGGTTTCGAGCCCATCAGAACCAGACGTCGTGCCCGCGTGAAAGAGTAGCACATCCGGGTCGTTCGTCACCCACTCCGGAATGTGGATGGGATCACCCTTCGGGTATGGGCCGGGATATCCCTGCGAGGCGAGCACCGTCGTGAGGGCCGCTCCGGCGCTCCACTCCAGGGTCGTGCCGCCGAGCCGCCCTCCGCGCGCAATCTCCAGCATGGGCTCCAGAAGCGACGACTCCAACAACGGAAGGACCGCCTGAGTTTCCGGGTCTCCAAAACGGCAGTTGTATTCCACGACGCGCGGTCCACCCTCGGTGAGCATGATTCCCGCGTACAGGATTCCACGAAATTCCGAATCGTCTTCGGCGAGCGCAGCCAACGTCGGTGCGACAATGTCGTCATGGACCTGTACCAAGAGCTCATCCGAGGAGAGAGAGACGGGCGCGTACGCGCCCATGCCGCCTGTGTTCGGTCCGACATCGCCCTCACCCGCGCGTTTATGGTCCTGCGAGGGGAGCATCAGGACAGCATCACGGCCGTCCGCCAGGGCGAAGATAGACAGTTCCTCCCCCTTCATGAACTCCTCGACGACGACCTCCCTGCCTGCTTCACCGAAAGTCCGGTCGGCCATGATACTCTCGAGTGCTTGCAGCGCCTCCTCGACGGTCTCGCAGACGATGGCGCCTTTTCCGGCCGCCAGCCCCGACGCCTTCACGACGATGGGCGCGCCTTGTTCCCGCACGTACGCGGAGGCCTCGCCGTGGTCGACGAACGAAGCGAAGTCCGCGGTGGGAACGCCGGCTCGTTGCATGAGTGCCTTCGAATAGCTCTTGCTGGATTCGATGCGAGCGGCCGCTTTGGTGGGCCCGAACGCGGGAACCCCGCTGCGCTCCAGGCGGTCTACCAAGCCGCTTGCGAGCGGGGCCTCCGGTCCGACCACGACCAGGTCGATGCTGTGCGCGCTCGCCCAGCCAGCGAGCGCCTCAGTGTCGCCCGGGGCGATCGCGACTGGCTCGACCCCAGCGGACATCCCGCCGTTCGGTTGCGTAACGAACAGTGTCGCTTCGGGCGCATCCCTGAGGAGCTTCCAAGCCAGCGTGTGTTCTCGGCCTCCGTTTCCGACGATGAGGATTCGCATGGCCCCAGTCTACCGTGGCGGGCTGAAAAAGAGAACGGGTCCGCGAGCCGCCGCCTAGCGGCTAGCCCTTGTTGCCCCCCATGATGTCATCGGCCATACGTTTGGCCGCGCCCGCGACTTGGCCGAAGAGATCCTTGGCTCCCTCCGCATAAGCCTTGGCCGCGTCCGTCAGGTCCTCGTTGTACGCTGGGTCCGGGTCTCCCCGATGCTGGTATTCACCGCGAAGAATCCGGTCGTACTCACCCTCCTCGATCCACGAGCGAATCTCAGCCACGCGCAACACGTAGAACGGATGGCTCTGGCCCATGAGGTTGAGGACTTTAAAGACCTGATCCGCGACATCGCCGGATTCCCCATACTCCTCAGCTTGAACGATGAATTCGTCCAGATTCATCTCGTCGTCGTCCCCACCGCCGGCCATCTTCAGCATCGTGGCCATGACCCTTTGAGGGTTCTGGACGGAAAGCAGCCCGGCCCGGTCGCTCGACAGCTCGCTCTTTCGAGACCACTCGAGGAGAGCCACGAGGACGGCCCGAGCGGCCAGCCCGACGATGGGGAACCCCATGCCGGCGAGTTGAATCAGGAGAGCCATCATCGTCCGGTAGAGGGCATGGTCACTCATGATGTGGCCTAGCTCATGACCCATGACGTACGAGAGCTGGTCGTCGTCCAGAAGCTTTACGGTGCCTGAGTTGAGGATGATAAACGGCTCGTCCATCCCGTAGGCCCCGGCGTTGACGATGGGCGTCTGCGATACGAAGAGCGGGTAGTCATCGGGCGCGTCGAGCGTTTTGAGAACATCCTGATAGAGGCTCGACACGTGGGGGAACTGGCGCTCAGAAACCCGTACGGAGCTCGCGAGGAACGCCAGGCGAATCGGCTTCTCACCGAAGAAGCCGAAAAGCTTGCGGAGTACCTCGTCGAAAACCGGAATCTTCCGAAACGCCGCCAGCGCCGCCCGATCCGCGGGGTGCTCCCAGGCACGCGGGGCGATGTCCGTCAGGATACGTGTGGCTCTCGCGCTCTGACCGTGCTGGCTGTGGGCGTCGTCCTGGGTGTTTCCGTTGTCTTGGTCGTTCTCAGCCATGGCTGTCCATCTCCTTTGGTCCGTGCGAGGGGGTAAACAGCCCTCCCGCTCTCTCCGGCTCTACGCTGCCCCCGATGGAGAAGTTTCAGGAGAGGGCGAAGCACGGCTCAGGAGCACCTCAGTCGCGGCGGTAGCGCGTAGAGGAAGGCTTTCTTTTACGGGGTCACAGTGCCGGTCGCGGCCTCACTGTGACGTAGACGTTTTCATAAGTGAACTGGGAGCCGTCGCTGGCAACCCCACGGAGCACGTAATCTCCCGGCTCCTCAAAGGTGACGTCCGTCACCCATCTGCCGTCTGAAGGCGGTTTCGGGAGGATGTGAGGCGGCGACCACGGAGAGTTCGACCACACCCGCGAGTCCATCCACGTCTTCATCTGGAGCGGAGCAAAGGCTACGTGCTGCGTGGGACCTCGGTACACCATCCACATGAACCGCAAGCCAGGTGCACCTCGAACGGTCGACCCGCTCGGAACCCGGTACAATTCCTCCATAGTCTCCGGCGGTCTGCCTCGGACTTCTTCACTGGGGGGGTAGTTATCGGGATCGTTGGCGAGCGCGACCAACGTCAGCGGCTCCCCTATCACTACGTCACGGTGTAGGTCCCCTTCGACCTCGAGTTCCGGAGCCAGGTGAGTGCGAAGCCGGTCGTCGAGGCTGCCGAAGTTCCCCCCCACTTCCGTGGACATCACCTGCGGGTCTATCCGGTAATCGCTCGAGAGCAACCCGTACGCGCGGTTCGTCTTCCCCTGCGTCCTCAACGTCCAGACCCACTCCTTGTCGCCGAAATCCGGGGGCGCGCGGAGCGTGAACAGGAAGGGATTACGTCGTGGCTGGAAATGCGTCGGCTGCCCCTGGTCGGCCTGGGCGGGGTCCAGAGCCTCGAGATCAAGGTCGTCGAGCCTCCCCGCCTCAGTGAGCGTGAAGTAGTTGTCGGGACCGACCGGAATATCGTATTCCTGCTCCCAATTCGAGTTCATGTACCCGAAGAACAGCGTCAACGACCCGTCCCCGTTAGGCCACCACCCCTCGTACGCCGGCGATACGATCTCGCCCCTCATGAACATGAGTCTGCCCGTGCCGTCCTGGGCGCTGGCGGCCTGGAACAGGAGGAGAACCGCCAGCGTGGCAACCATCAGTCGCCCCCCCCGGACGAAAGGGGCCCGGCAGGCTTCACTGAGTGCCTCCCTCCGTGGTCGCATTCTCCATGACCTGGGGGGCCCAACACAGCGGGCACCCGATATCGTATTCGTTTCTGTCCTTCATCTTCGCTCTTCGCTGGGCCATTTCGTCCTGGAATTGCTCTTCGGTGAGCCGGGCCGACTGGCCGAGGTCAATGAACATGCTGGAGACCGACCGCCGACCACCACCAGCCCAGTTTCTCGTGTCCGCGAGGTTGGGGTTCACGGACCTGGTATCCAAGAAGCCCGTGATGTGCAGGATGGTACCCTTCGGTAGCAACGGAGCTGCATCGTCCTCGTACAGATACTGTTTGACCCAGTTGTGGTCGTAGCCCACACAGTTCAGCGTGAACCTGTTGATGCCCCAGATCGCTTCCAGGCACATGCGCACGCCCGGCGCATGGAGGTGCGGCTCGAAGGCCGTGATCTTGGTGTGCTGGTCCAGAACGCGATACGAGTGGAATTCCTGCCCTGATTCGTTCGGCCTCACGTCGATGTCGATGCCGTTGCCTCCAGATCCGCCCGACCGGCGATACTTCGGCTCGTACCCCTCTGGAAAAAACTTGTAGCCGAATTCAAGCCGCGCGGTGGTCTCCCGCCAGCCATTCGCGTGCAGGTGGGACGCTCGAAGATGCAGCGCCGAATTCGCCGCCAACAGCATCCCGACACCCTCCCCGAAGATATCCGCATTGCGACCGACTTCGTGAATAGGCCAGCCCTGAGTGGTTCCGTCGACGAGCCCGGTTCCATCCTCGTTCAAGACTCCACTCTGATACGTCATGTGGTGGAAGAGATAGCGTCCACCCACCGTGCTGGCCTCGACGTCCGTGGGAATATCGTTGACCTCGCGGACCTCGACGGACTGCACGTACCGGTCTTCCGTGAGACCCGTCGGCACGAGGCCGATATCCCCCCACCGGTCCGGCCCGATGGCGGGCATCGTCATGTCGACAGAGTTGAGGATCAGGTCCGGCTCCCCGAGTGTCCACCCTACGTCGTCTGGGAACTCGAGCGGCGGCGGCATGTCGGCCGGATTACCCTCGGGCGCTCCGTTGTCCACCCATGCTTGGATTTTGGCCAGCTCTTGGTCGCTGAGCGGGTGGTCGTTCTTGAACCTCTGGATCCCGACACCCGGTTCCACGAAGAACGGAGGCATCGCGCCCATCCGATCCCTGATGGCGGTACGATCCTTGATCCTCGTCGCATAGCGCCGCACTTCCTGGTACGTGGTGAGAGCAAACGGTGCCCCGCCGCCGGCTCGGTGGCAGTTCTGGCAACTCCTTTGGAGAATGGGCACAATATCCTTGGTGAACGTGACTTCCGCAGGATTGATGCCGAAGTCCGCCGCCGCGAACAGGTAGGGGTCAACATTGGTGACGCTGCCATCGCGAACGGGATACTGGGCAGTCAGGGCGACCGGCATCAAGAAGAAAGCCATGATCGCGAACGGGAAGAGACGCCTGACGTTCATCACACACTCGCTTAGGAAGGTCATTGGACCCACGTTACTGCTCGAAAGAGCCGGTCGATAGTCCACCACAAGGTACGCCGATCGACAGGCCTGCGGCAAGCTTTAATGCGTGGGGTTTCGCACCGACTTCTGGACCGGAAAATTCCAGACCGGGCGCGGCGGCACAAGACGATGGCTCAAGGCATTCAGGCCAACGCCTGGTCAAGGTCCTGAGTCAAATCTTCGAGGTCCTCGATTCCGACCGAAAGCCGCACCAATCCCTCGCTGACACCCATCGCCTCACGCATCTCCTCCGGCACCGATGCGTGGGTCTGCAGCGCCGGTACGCTGATGAGAGACTGGACACCGCCCAGACTCTCCGCGAGCTGGAAAACACGCGTATCGGTGGCCAGGGCCCGGGCCCGCGCCGGGTCGCCCAGGTCCACTGCCACCATGCCGCTGAAGCCCGACATCTGCTGTGCGGCCAACTCACACTGGGGGTGGGACTCCAGACCGGGGTAGAAGACCCGTTCGATAGCACTGTGAGCTTCCAGGAATCTGGCTACGGCCATTCCGTTCTCGTTGTGGCGCTCCATACGGACATGGAGCGTCTTGGTGCCGCGCAGGCACAGCCAGGCGTCCGTCGGCCCCGGGACGGCCCCCGTGGACTTCCGAACGAAAAGGATGTCCTCGGCGAGGTCGTCACTGTTGACCACGAGCGCGCCGCCGATGATGTCGGAATGGCCGTTGAGGTACTTCGTGGAGGAGTGCATGGTCACGTCCGCGCCCAACGCGAGCGGGCGCTGGTTGAATGGCGACGCGAACGTGTTGTCCACCATGAGAAGGGCGTCTCCCTCGTGGGCGATATTGGCTGCCGCTTGGATGTCACAGATCCTCATCATCGGATTCGTGGGCGTCTCGACATGGACCAGCCGGGTGTTGAACTGCATCGCGTCATGAATCCGCTGCGGATCCCTCGTGTCCACGAACGAGAATTCCAGTCCGAGCTTCGCCAGGACACGTGTGTACATGCGCGTCACGCCCCCGTACGTATTCTCTTCGCACACCACGTGGTCGCCGGCGGAGAGGCGCTTGACCACGGCTTCGATCGCCGCCAACCCGCTCGAGAACGCGATCCCGTGGGTCCCGCCCTCGAGGGCCGCCACCTTCCGCTCGAGCCCCTCTACCGTGGGGTTCTTCACGCGGGCGTAATCGTAGCCCTGCTTGGGTACGGCGACGTCCGGTTGGACGTACGTTGAAGTCTGGAAGATTGGTGACACGATCGCACCCGTCATCGGTTCAGGCTTTTGCCCAGCGTGTACCGCGAGGGTCCCGAAGCGGGTGCCGTCCGATGATGGTTTCGTCATTCAGTCCCTCTTGTTGGGTCCGGTCTCAGGGTTGGGTCGGTCTCGGTCGGTTCAACAAGTAGAGGTATAATGGGCGCCGCGATCGACACTAGGGAAGACCCGCTCCACCGCGTGAGCGATCCCCCACCATCACACTAAGTCGTTGACGGTGCTCCAGCACCCTGGGTAGTGTTCCCGGGGCCACCCGATCCCGGTGGCCCGTGACCCGAAAAGGAGGTGGCCATGTCCCTGAACGGCTTCTGAATACATGCCTGTGACGATTCCAGACGGGCTTATCGTGAGCGTATCGGGATTTCGGGGAAGAGTCGGGGACCCGTTGACGCCCGAACTCGTCTGTTCCTTGGCGACGGCATTCGGGTCCTTCCTAAGACGCTCGGCGGGTGTTGGAGATGCCCGGGGCCGCGACGTCTTGATCGGAAGGGACTCCCGAACCTCGGGGCCGATGCTCGCTGGGGCCGCGTCATCGGGCCTCGTGTCCGTTGGCTGCGACGTTGTGGATCTCGGTGTGGTGGCTACGCCGACGCTCATGCTTGCGGTCGAGAAATCGGAGGCCCTCGGTGGCATTGCGGTCACGGCCAGCCACAATCCGGCGGAATGGAATGCGCTCAAATTTGCGGCCCCGGAGGGCACATTCCTGGATGCTGAGACGATGTCGGCCTTCCTGGAGTTCGCCCTACACGACTATCCCGCCCGCGCTTCTTGGGACGACCTCGGAACGGTGCGGGCCGACAATGGAGCCGCTGGTCGTCACATCGACGCCATCCTCGAGTTGCCACAGTTGGATTTTCCGGCGTTGCGCGCCCGGGGGTTCAAGGTCGCGCTCGACTGCGTGCGAGGCGCGGGGGCTAGCATCATGCCTCAGCTCCTCGATGCCCTGGGGTGCGAGGTCGTGGCGGTGAACACCGAGATGGACGGACGCTTTCCGCGCGATCCCGAACCGACGGCCGGCAACCTCGCGGATTTCGCCGACTACGTGCGCAGCGAAGGTGTCGATCTGGGGTTGGCTGTCGATCCCGATGTGGACCGCTTGGCACTGGTCGACGAGAGGGGCGTTCCTTTGGGGGAGGACCTGACACTCGCGCTCGCCTCAGCGGTGGTACTCCGGCGAACGTCGGGAATCGTCGTGACCAACCTCTCGACCAGTCGAGTAGTGGAGGATGTAGCTCGGGCCCACGGAGGCGAGCTCGTCCGAGCGCCGGTCGGGGAGATCAACGTAGCGCGTCGAATGCAGTCTGAGGGTGCGGTCGTGGGGGGAGAGGGGAACGGTGGCGTGATTCTGCCCAACCTCCACCACACCCGGGACGCACCGGTGGCTTCGGCACTTATTTTGCAGCATCTGGTAGATGAAGCGTCGACGCTTTCGGCCGCGGTGGATCGGTGGCCGGTGTATACGATCGTGAAGACGAAGATCGATTTTCCGAGGGAGGCGCTTTCTGAGGCGTATGCTGAGCTGGAGCGCCAGCTCGTGAGCGACGGGGTCGACTCGACCGATGGTGCTCGCATGCACTGGGCGGAGGACCAGGCTTGGCTGCACGTCCGGCCCTCGGGTACGGAGCCGATCGTGCGTCTGATCGCGGAAGCGCCGGGGCGGCGCGAAGCCGAAGAGTTGATCGAGCGGGCGACCGCCGTCCTGGAAGGGGTGCGGTAGTCCGGAGTCGTAACAGGGGAGTTTAGAGAACAGAGTCGCAAGCACAGAGGACAGTGGGATATGTGTGGAATCGTCGGATACGTGGGATCCAAAGAAGCGGGCCCGATCCTCGTGGAGGGGCTTCGCCGCCTCGAATACCGGGGGTATGATTCGGCGGGCCTGACCGTGATCAGCCCTGAGGGGCGCCTATCTACGATAAAGGAAGCGGGTAAGCTCGCGCAGTTGGAGCGTGTCCTCGAAGAGGGCATGCCGTCGGGTACTTGCGGGATCGCCCATACGCGCTGGGCGACGCATGGCGCTCCCGACCGCACGAATGCACATCCGCACTGGAGCCAGGCGAGAGACATCGCTTTGGTTCACAATGGGATCTTCGAGAACGCCGATGTGCTTCGATCCAAGCTTTCGGATCTCGGATACGTGTTCGAAACGGAGACGGACACGGAGGCGGTCGTCCATCTCATCGATGAGGCCTTCAAGGAAAATTCCGCCCTCGAGGATGCGGTTCTGGCGGCGCTCGAACAGGTCAAGGGGGCGTATGGAATGGCGGTGGTGAGCAGCCGCGACCCGGGAAAGATCGTGGTTGCCCGAAAGGGGAGCCCGCTGCTCATCGGGATCGGCAAGAATGGTGAGCACCTCGTCGGCTCCGATGCATCGGCTGTGATCCAGCACACCAGGGATGTCGTGTATCTCGACGACGGCGATTGCGCGGTTCTCACCTCTGAGGGATACCGAGTCTTCCACATCGAGCAGGGCGACGTACGGAGATCCATCCATCGGATCGACTGGGATCTTAAGGCCGCCGAAAAGGGCGGCTACGAGCACTTCATGCTGAAGGAGATTTGCGAGCAGCCGGAGAGCCTTCGGGACGTTATGCGTGGGCGGTTGTTGGAGGAGACCGGAGATGCGCGCTTGGGTGGGATCACGCTGTCGGACGAAGAGTTGGCGGGAATCCGCCGAATCGTGATCACGGCGTGCGGGACGAGCTGGCATGCGGCCCTCATCGGCGAATACATGCTCGAAGAACTCGCGGGCATACCCGTCGAGGTCGAATACGCGTCTGAGTTCCGCTATCGGAGTCCGGTGATCGAAGACGGTACGCTGGTCTTGGCGATCAGCCAATCCGGTGAGACCGCCGACACCCTCGCGGCGCTTGAGGAGGCTCGCTCACGTGGCGCCTTGACCATGGGCATCGTCAACGTGGTCGGATCGTCGATCGCCCGAAAAACGGACTTCGGCATCTATCTTCACGCCGGCCCGGAGGTCGGGGTTGCGTCGACAAAGGCCTTCACGAGTCAGATCGTCGCCCTCGCGCTGTTCACACTCTACCTGGGGCGTCGCCGGAACCGCTCCATTCTCCAAGGAAGGGAGCTGGTTGCGGCCCTTCGGGAACTACCCGATCAGGTGGCGCAGGCGCTCAAGCTGGAGCCGCTTACGAAGGAACTCGCGGCCGCGTATGGTGACACCCGCAATTTTCTCTATCTGGGCCGTGGATATCAGTTTCCCGTGGCGCTCGAGGGGGCGCTTAAACTCAAGGAAGTGAGTTACATCCACGCAGAGGGATACCCAGCGGCTGAGATGAAGCATGGCCCGATCGCCCTCATCGACCAAAACATGCCGGTGGTGGCGCTCGCTCCACGGGATCCTGTGTATGCGAAAGTTGTTTCCAATATCGAGGAAGTGAGCGCCCGAGGCGGCCGCATCCTGGCAGTGGTGAGTGGGGACGCGCCGGAATTGATCGGCAAGGTGGATCGCCTTATCGAGGTGCCTCAGACTATTCCCGCTTTGTTGCCCGTGCTCACCTCGATTCCGCTGCAGCTCTTGGCCTACCATGCGGCCATCTTCCGGAACAAGAACGTGGATCAGCCACGCAACCTGGCCAAGTCGGTCACGGTGGAGTGACGAGCGGGCCTTCCTCGTGTGAGGGTCGTGTGAGGGTCGTGTGAGGGTCGTGCTTCAGCGCGTTCGCGAAGCGAATGTCACGATAGACGGAAGGGTGGTCGGCGAGATCGGTCTCGGGCAGCTCCTGCTGGTGGGTTTCAAGGCCGATGACACGACCGACCAAGTAGAGTGGATGGCCGACAAGGTGACCGGGCTCCGTATCTTCCAGGATGACGCCGGCAAGATGAATCTGACGCTGGCGGACGTGGATGGCTCCATTCTCGTGGTGAGCCAATTCACTCTTTACGGAGACGTCCATAAAGGCCGGCGGCTGAGTTTCATTGATGCCGCGCCGCCCGAGACCGCGATACCGCTGTACGATCACTTCGTCGAGCTTCTCAAGGCCCGCCGGCCGGGCCGGATCGCCACCGGTGAATTCGGCGCGATGATGGATGTCTCCCTGACGAATGATGGGCCAGTGACATTGGTCATCGACCGGTGAGTGGACCACCACCCCTGGTGCTTGCGTCGGCTTCGCCGCGCCGCAGTGATTGCCTCCGAATGCTCGGCTTGAGCTTCACGGTCCAGCCCGCTGAGGTTCTCGAGAGCGTCCAACCCGAAGAATCGGCTGAGGCCCACGTCGAGCGTCTCGCTCGAGACAAGGCTACCGCGGTCGCGTCCGTCCGTCCCGGTGAGGTCGTGCTCGGGGGCGATACCGTCGTAACGCTGGACGGCGAAATTCTGGGGAAGCCGTCGGGGCCGATGGACGCGGAGGCCATGTTGGTACGACTGTCAGGTCGAACTCACAGCGTGGCCAGCGGCCTCGCGCTCGCCCTTCCCTCCGGTGAGGTCCGGAGCGGATCTTCGACCACTGAGGTCACGTTCCGTCCCTTTCCACGAGCGTTCGCGCGCGCCTACGTGGCGACCGGGGAGCCTCTCGACAAAGCTGGGGCGTATGGCGTTCAAGGGCTCGGCTCTGCGCTGGTGACCGAAATCCGGGGAGATTACTATGGCGTGGTCGGACTACCCGTGGCCATCCTCCTGAAGCTCTTGGAGGAGAGCGGGTGGGAGTACGCTTTTCCATCTTCAACAGCCTTCTAGGTCATGAGTGGCACTCCATCGATTCTCGCCATCGACCAGGGTACGACGGGCACCACGTGCCTCGTGCTCTCCGAGGATGGTCGGGTCCTTGGACGTGCTTATTCGGAGTTCACGCAATATTTCCCACAGCCTGGCTGGGTCGAACACGACGCGTTGGAAATCTGGGGGGTCACGCACTCTGTAGCCCGCGAGGCTTTGGACGCCGCCCACGAGGCCGATGTCAGGGGAATCGGGGTCACGAACCAACGCGAGACGATCGTCCTTTGGGATCGTGAGACGCTGGAGCCCGTCCACAACGCCATCGTCTGGCAGGACCGCCGTACCGCCGGATTGTGTGCCGAGCTCAAAGAGGCGGGCCACGAGGCGGAGGTCCGCGAGCGCACCGGACTCCTGTTGGATCCCTACTTTTCAGGTACCAAGCTGCTTTGGCTCCTTCGCGAGCGTCCGGAGCTTCGGACCCGGGCCGAAGCTGGGGAGCTGGCGGTCGGAACGATCGACACGTGGCTGATCGCACGGCTCACGAAGGGGGAGGTCCACGCGACGGACCCCACCAATGCGTCCCGTACGTTGCTGTACAATCTGTCACTCGCGGCGTGGGATCCCTGGCTTCTCGATACGCTCGAGATCCCCGAGGCGATTCTTCCGGAGGTGCGAGCCAGCAGCGGAGACTTCGGGGTGGCTCAGGGCGAGGCGCTGGGGATTGAGGTTCCGGTCGCGGGGGTCGCGGGCGATCAACAGGCGGCGCTGTTCGGGCAGGGATGCTGGTCTCCCGGTTTGACGAAAACCACGTACGGTACGGGTGCCTTCCTGCTCATGCATACGGGGGACCGAATCGTACCCTCGAGTCACGGCCTCCTCACGACGGCGGCGTGTGATTCACGAGGAGGGTTGGCGTTCGCCCTCGAGGGCTCGGTGTTCATCGCCGGGGCCGCGATTCAATGGCTTCGTGATGGGCTGGGCCTCATCGACGACCCGTCTGAGTCTGAGGCGATGGCTGCAGGATTGGAGTCGAATGCCGGAGTCTACTTCGTACCGGCCTTCGTGGGGCTCGGGGCACCACATTGGGTGCCGGACGCTCGTGGAGCCCTCTTCGGTCTTACGCGAGGTACGACGCGCGAACATTTGGTGCGGGCCGCGCTGGAGGCGATGGCATACGGCACGCACGAGGTTCTCGATGCCATGGAGGCCGACTCCTCGACGAAATTAACAGAGTTACGCGTCGACGGTGGAGCGGCGATGAACGATTGGCTTATGGCCTTTCAAGCCGGGTTGTTGGGGGTCACGGTGCGCCGCCCGGATGTGGTGGAGACCACGGCTTTGGGAGCGGCGGGTTTGGCCGGACTCGCGGTCGGAATCTGGTCCAACGCCGACGACTTTCTCGCTTCCCAGGGGGGGGGCACCCGGTTCACCTCAAGCATGTCAGAGCACGAGCGTACCACGCTTCTGGCGGGTTGGGCCGAGGCTGTTCAGGCCGTGAAGGAACTGGCCGAGAGCCACGCCCGGTCCTATGTCTAGTGTGCCACGCTGGTGTCCAGTCGCCTGTATCGGCCAATCCGGAAACTCGGACCCGAGCGAATCAAGGGGAGTACTTAACTTGAGGGGGACTCGTCCATGTGGCTCGTCTACGAAGGGCACGCAAGCTGAGGGGGACTCGAGAGTGAGAAAATACGTGTGTATCGCGGTACTCGGGATCCTGCTCTCCGGCTCCGGCTTGGGCTGCAGCATCACCAAAGCGACTCCGTTCATCGCCCAGGAGGACGCCAGGATCAATATCGAAGTCATCAACCATGGTTTCGAGGATGCCACACTGCATGCGATGTGGACCGGGAAGCGCGTCCGCCTGGGCACCGTCAGCGGAACCAGAACGGCCACCTTCATGCTTCCGTGGGCCGTGCCCTACGCGCTTCAAATAGAAATCGACCTGCTGGCCTCTGTCGCTTGCACGACGCGTCCGATCGTGGCCGATCCCGGTGACATCATCCTCGTGGAAATTCGGCAGGACCTCAGAAATTGCGGCTATGGCTTTTAGGGTATAGAGCACCGGTGGCTCCGCTCTCACGGGGCACTTGGTTCGGTACCCGTTTTTCGGACGTCCTTAAGAGTGTAGCCAACGACGAATAGGGCTCCGAGGCCCCCTACCAGGAAGGACGAAAAGAACGCGGTGGAGGCGCCTGCCAAGAGCACGATGCGACCTCCCGGGGTCAGACGCTTCAGCGACTGCCCCTCCAGTGCAGCGGCGAACGCCGCTAGTGCCACCATGGACATCATCGCCTTCCCGGCCACCACCGGCCAGGCACCCCCTAGGGCGAGTTCGGGGTGCACCACCATGAGAAGCGGAATGAGATAGAGGCCCTTCGCGTATTTCCACGCCTGGAACCCTGTGCGCATGGGGTCCGATCCCGCTACGCCCGCGGCTGCGTACGCGGCGAGGCAAACGGGGGGAGTGACGTTGGAGTCCTGGGAGTACCAGAACACGAGCATGTGAGCGATCAGGACAGGAAGACCGAACTCATTGATCAGTACCGGGCCGGCGAGGACGATAAGGATTACGTAGCTTGCGGTTACGGGAAGCCCCATCCCCAGCACGAGACTGGCCAGAAGCAGAAGCAGAAGGGCAAGAAAGAGATTCCCCTGGGACAGAGAAAGCATGAGAGAGGAAAACTTGAGACCGAGACCGGTAAGGCCGACGATGCCCACCATGATTCCTGCGACGGCACAGGCCAAGCTCATTGGCAGGGTATTTCGGCCGGCGATGACGAAAGCATCCACAATGCGGACGATGCCGCCCCCGACCCAGATCGCCCGGGGCCCATGAGCCGCCTCGCCCGGCTCTGAGTCCCTTCGATTTCCCGGTGCAGTCCGGTCCCATACGGCTCGCGCCGCCGCCAGCGCCGCGACTGCCAGGCACGAAAGAAATCCGACTCTGGCCACCGAAAAATCCATGAGCAGCGCGGCCATCAGGACCACTAGCGCCATGAGGAAGTGCCAGCCCTTCGCCAACGTGGTCCCGAACCGCGGAAGCTGGGATGCCGGAAGGCCCTCGAGATTTCTCGCGACAGCCACGATATGTACGAAGACGAACACCGTTCCCATGTAGAGAATCGCGGGAATGACTGCCGCCTTGACGACCTCCAGATAGGGCAGGCCCGTATACTCAGCCATCAGGAACGCTCCGGCCCCCATGATAGGGGGAAGGATTTGGCCCCCGGTGCTCGCCGCCGCCTCGATCCCGCCGGCCTCTTCGGCGCGGTAGCCGACTTTTTTCATGAGAGGAATGGTGAACGCCCCGCTAGTCACGACGTTGGCGATGGCACTCCCGGATATGGATCCCATGGCTGCGGAGGCCAGAACCGCCGCCTTCGCTGGCCCGCCCCTCTGTCTTCCGGTGAGCGCGTATGCGAGGTCGATGAAGAACTTGCCCGCGCCCGTGACCTCCAGGAGCGCCCCGAACAGGATAAAGATGAAGACGAAGGAGGAGGCCACGCCCAAGGGAATCCCGTATATCCCCTCCTGGCCCAGATAAAGCTGTCCCACGAGCCGTCCGGTGCTATAGCCCCCATGCCGAAGAACGCCCGGGAGGAACGGACCCGCGTATCCATAGCCAATGAAACAGGTGGCAATGAACGAAATCGGCCACCCCAGCGCCCTTCGGCTCGCCTCGAGGAGCGTGACCACCGCCACCGTGCCGACGAAAACGTCGGCGGTGCTCCAGGCCCCGGCCCGGCCCACGATGGCGTCCAGGTTGAGCGTCAGATAGAGGGCCGCGAAGATGGAGCCGGCGATGAGAACGCCGTCCACCATCCATGCCAAGGCACCTCGGACTCTCAGCCCTGCACGACCCTTCGTAGAAGAGACTCGACCCCCCGTCGAAGAGACTCGCCCCCTCGTCGGAAACAGGAGAAACGCCAACACCTGAACGACCGCGAGATGGAACCCCCTCTCGTAGAAGAGTCCGAGCGGCCGAACGCCGGCTATGTAGAGTTGGAATAGCGAGAGGGCGATCGTGAGAACGACGAAGGTCACAGCGGGAAAGGTGGGGAGGCCCAGGTCCCTCCTCGGGATCGAAGGCTCGCCAATGGAGTTCACTTCTTCAACAGGCCTCTCATCCGCGGGCGCCGATGTCAGGATGCCTCACGGGGAAAGGATCAGACGATCGGGCACCTCGTATCCTGCTTCCACGAAAAAGCGAACGGCACCTGGGTGCAGTGGGATGGGAGAGACGCTCAGGGTGTACCCTGGCGAGATGTAGCTTGCCGCAGGATGCACGCCAGCCAGCTCCGCCTGTACCGCGGATAGCGTCTGAATCAGATTGTATACGAGTTCCTCCGACATGTCGGCGCGAACCACGAGCAGGTTTGGCGTACTCAGCGTTTCCACCTCGACTTCCTGGCCGGGGTACGTACCTGGAAGGAAGAAATCCCGGATCACTGTGGGGTCCAGAACCGCAGTGTTTTCTACTTCAGCCATCGCGATGGGGATGAGTCGCACCGGCCGGGCCGTAGCCAAGTCCACGATGGCGCTGGTGGGCGGGCCGGCGCTTACGAATCCAGCGTCTATGTTTCCGTCTCGGAGGGCAGAAGCAGTCTCATTGAAGTTGAGACGCTGGGGCTGAAAATCGTCGTAGCCAATCCCGTTTCCTTCCAGTAAGGTTCGCGCGGCAACTTCGGTCCCACTGCCGGGTGCTCCCACGGAGATTCGGCGCCCCACGAGGTCACTGAGGCTCTCCACTCCGGTCCCTTCCACGGTGACCAGGTGAAGCACGTTCGGATAGAGCGCGGTGAGCGCGAGAACTTGTGCAGGCTCTCGCTCCGAAAAGGATCCAATCGCGTAAAACACCTCGTGGGCAGACGTACCCATCGAGAAAGCAACTTGGACATCGCCGCCTAAGAGCAGGCTAAGATTCTCGACCGAGCCGCCCGTGACCTCAGCTACGAAATCATGCGCCGGTAACTCGCGGCTCCAGAGCTCCGCGATCGATCCCCCCAGCACGTAGTAGACACCTCCGGTGCCCGCCGTCGCAAGGGCGAGGATGTCGGGTCGGTCCACTGGGGCGCATCCGTGTGAAGTCAGGACGGCAAGAAGGAGGGCCGCACTCCACAGCGATCGGGTTTCGCGAAGCATCGCTGTCAAAGTCGAATGATGGGAGGTGCCGTCATGGCTGCGAGGAACGGCAGCAATTCTATGAGTGGGGGGATGGCGGGGCAAGAAGACTCCCGCATCTCCTGGCTGAACCGTGGTCCACGCCACTTGCTGTTTTAGCACAAAAATTCTATTGTTATCGATTACCTTGCGAAACTTGCCCACGTGCCACTGGTGCTACCGTATCGGCGGGATTCGGCAAGTACGGACAGATTGTCGGGGCCCTGCGCCCCCATGGAGAGCAAGTGAAAGTGCCTGGTAGGTCCTCGCAGTTGGGTCGTCTCAGGTAGCATCCGATGAGCGTTCACCGTCACTCGCACGCGCGAGTACGCACTTGCCCCGAATCTCGAAAGCGAGGCCGAAGAGGGCTGCGCATTGGAGAAGCGTGCGGGTGAGCTGAGGCAGGTGATTTCGGTTCCTCGAGCGGCCTTCTCCAAATGTGGGGGGGCCGTTTTTTGTTAGGAGTCCTTTTCATCATAGTAGTTTTTTGTTGGAAGGTAGGGTTGGAGTTCAACGTAGGGAGACGCATGAAACTGGAGTTGAACCTCAGACTAGGAATGCCGCTCCAGGGATCCCCTGTGGAGATTGGCTGGTCTTCCCCGACCTCCCCAACCCTATGGTGACCCGGGAGCGCAACCGAAACGGATTCCCTGTGCGTCAGGGTCTCTATGACCCCCGCAACGAGCACGATGCTTGTGGCATCGGTTTCGTCGCGAACATGCACGGCCTCAGGAGCAACGAGATCGTCCAGCAGGGCCTGCAGATCCTTCTCAACCTGGACCACCGTGGCGCGGTGGGCGCCGACCCTACAATCGGGGACGGTGCCGGGATCCTCCTTCAGGTGCCGCACGACTTCTTGGTCAGGGCCACGGAGAAACTTGGGTTCAAGTTGCCTGAGCCCGGATACTACGGGGTTGGTAATGTCTTTCTTCCACGTGCCGCCGCCGCCCGTGCGGCTTGTGAAGCTGAGCTTGAAAATATGGCCAAGGCAGAGGGTCAAAAGCCCCTGGGATGGCGCGACGTTCCCGTCAATAGGGATGGGCTTAGCGATACCCTCCTCGCGACCGAGCCTGTGATCCGCCAGTTCTTCATTGCACGAGGTGAGGGCTGTTCGGATCAGGACGCATTCGAACGGAAGCTCTTCGTCATCCGACGCCAGGCGGAGATCTCTGCGGAGAAGATTGAGGGCACGCAGGACTTTTACATCTGCACCCTTTCGACCCGTGTGCTGGGTTATAAGGGAATGTTGTTGGCAAAGTACGTGGGGCGCTACTTCGTCGATCTCTTGGACGAGAACCTGGTGAGTTCTCTAGCACTCGTTCACCAGCGTTTCTCGACGAACACCTTTCCGAGTTGGAAACTCGCACAGCCTTTTCGAATGATCATTCACAACGGCGAAATCAACACGCTGCGTGGAAATCTCAACTGGATGAACGCTCGGCGCGCCACGATGCACTCGGAGGTTTTGGGTGACGATCTCGGCAAGATCTGGCCACTAATCCACGAAGATCAGTCCGATTCGGCGTGTCTCGACAACGCCCTTGAGTTGCTGGTACAGGGAGGGTATTCCCTCGCCCACGCGACCATGATGCTTATTCCCGAGGCATGGGAGGGCAATCGGCTGATGGATCCGAAGCGCCGGGCGTTCTACGAGTATCACGCTGCCCTGATGGAGCCCTGGGACGGGCCGGCCTCTATGGCATTCACAGATGGGCGACAGATCGGTGCGACGCTGGACCGCAACGGCCTGCGGCCTTCCCGCTATGTGGTGACCGAGGACGGGTTGGTCGTCCTTGCTTCGGAGACGGGAGTGCTTCAGATCCCAGAAGAAAAGATCGTGCAGAAGTGGCGGTTGCAGCCTGGCAGGATGCTACTGATTGATACCGAGCAAGGCCGCATCATCGACGACGCAGAGATCAAGGACGAACTGGCGACGGCACACTCTTACCAGGATATCCTTGATCGGACGCAGGTCCGGGTGGGCGATCTCCCGGATTGTGCTGCTCAGTATCCAGCGATGTCCGCATCACTCCTTGATCGTCAGCAGGCCTTCGGCTACACGCAGGAATCCGTCAGGCTCATGATCGGTCCTATGGCATTGGATGGGGTAGACCCGGTCGGGTCCATGGGCAATGATACGCCGATCGCGGCAATGTCGGACCGGCCAAAGGTTCTTTATCAGTACTTTCGGCAGCGATTCGCTCAGGTCACGAACCCGCCGATCGATCCGATTCGCGAATCACTAGTGATGAGTCTCGTTTCCATGATAGGACCACGCCCAAACCTCCTCGGTTTGGATGACCGTGGCTCGCACATGCGTCTCGAGGCAAAGTATCCGATCCTGACCGACGAGGAACTGGACAAGGTTCGGTGCATCGACAAGTTCGCTGAGGGCCGATTCCGGGCCGTGACCCTTGATATGACCTATCCCGTCGAGAACGGAATCTCCGGGATGAGGATGGCCCTTGACGCCCTCCGTAAAGCCGCCGAGGAGGCAGTTGGACGAGGCGACAACATCATCGTGCTTTCCGATCGCCATCTCTCATCTGAGCGTATTGCAATCCCCGCCGTGCTTGCGACTGGGGCAGTGCACCATCACCTAATCCGCCATGGTCTCCGTACACTCGTCGGACTCGTCATCGAAACAGGAGAGGCCCACACGGTCCACGACTTCGCCGTCCTAGGGGGCTACGGGGCCGAGGGCATCAATCCGTACCTGGCGTTTGAGACGGTCAGGGATATCGTCGAGGGGGGCGAGCTGCCCGAAGGGATCACTGTAGAGATTGCGCGGGCCCAATACGTGAAGGCGGTGGCTAAGGGTATCCTGAAGGTGATGTCGAAGATGGGCATCTCCACCTACCAATCCTATTGTGGTGCCCAGATATTCGACGCTCTCGGGTTGAATCAGGAGTTCGTGGACGAGTTCTTCTTCGGAACAGGGACTGCGATCGCGGGCATCGGCCTACATGAGATAGCCGAAGAGACGATTAGCCGTCACAAGACTGCGTTTTCTGCGATTCCGGAGCTTGACGGTGTGCTGGACCCGGGAGGAGAAATCCAGTTCCGGCTGCGGGGAGAGCAGCACTACTGGACGCCAACCTCGATTGCCGCCCTGCAGCATGCGGTGCGAGGTAACGCAGAGGATCGCTATCGCTCCTTCTCCGCCGAAATCAACGATCAGAGCCAGCGGCTCATGACGCCACGGGGACTCTTTGAGTTCCTCCCGGCCAAAGAGCCCGTGCCGTTGGCCGAGGTAGAGCCGGCCAAGGAGATCGTGAAACGATTCTCTACAGGCGCGATGTCCTTCGGGTCAATCTCTCGGGAGGCTCATACGACCCTTGCGATCGCGATGAACCGCATAGGTGGAAAATCCAACACAGGAGAGGGCGGGGAAGAGGTCGATCGGTTTGTCCCGCTTCCGAACGGTGACTCGATGAATTCGGCCATCAAGCAGGTGGCCTCGGGTCGGTTCGGCGTCACGACAGAATATCTTGTCAACGCTGATGTCATGCAAATCAAGATTGCTCAGGGCGCAAAACCAGGCGAGGGTGGTCAGCTACCCGGCTTCAAGGTCGACCGTGTCATTGCTCAGGTGCGGCACTCGACCTCAGGCGTAGGCTTGATATCCCCGCCCCCACATCACGACATCTACTCCATTGAGGATCTGGCTCAGTTGATCTTCGACCTCAAGAATGTGAATCCACGTGCGCAGGTCAGTGTAAAACTCGTCTCTGAGCTCGGTGTCGGAACTGTCGCGGCTGGCGTCGCGAAGGCACATGCCGATCGGGTGACCATTTCGGGTGCGGACGGCGGCACCGGTGCAAGCCCCCGGACTTCGATCTATCATGCCGGGTCCCCCATGGAGATCGGCTTGGCGGAGACTCATCAGACATTGGTCCTGAACCAGCTGCGCGGCCGGATTGTAGTTCAGGCGGACGGGGGACTACGAACCGGAAGGGACGTCGTCGTCGGAGGGCTACTCGGTGCGGACGAGTTCGGCTTCTCGACCGCACCTCTGATAGCCTCTGGGTGCATTATGATGCGCAAATGCCATCTGAACACCTGTCCGGTTGGGGTGGCCACCCAGGATCCTGTTCTGCGCAAGCGGTTCTCCGGACAGCCAGAGCATGTCGTGAACTACTTCTTCTTCATCGCCGAAGAGGTGCGCGAGCTCATGGCCGAGTTGGGATTCCGGCGCTTCGAGGACATGATCGGCCGATCCGATCGACTCGACATGCGTAAGGGCATCGAGCACTTCAAGGCGAAGGGGTTGGACATGAGTAGACTCCTGGTCCGGCCCGAGGTCGGTCCGGAGATCGCGGTCAGCAACACCGAGGAGCAGGAGCACAAGCTACACGACGTGCTCGACCGGAAACTGATCGAGGAAGCGATGCCCGCGCTACAGGATGGAAAGCCCATGCGGTTGAAGCACGCTATCAGAAATTCCGATCGGACGACGGGTGCGATGCTCTCCGGGGAGGTCGCGCGTCGGTACGGACATGCGGGGCTACCCGACGATACAATCTACGTGAAGTTGACGGGTACTGCCGGACAGAGCTTTGGTGCTTGGTTAGCACACGGGGTCACACTCGAGCTCGTGGGTGACACCAATGACTACGCTGGGAAAGGTCTCTCAGGTGGAAGATTGATCGTGCGCCCTCCCGAACGCACCAAAATCGTTCCAGAACAAAGCATGATTGTCGGCAACGTCATCCTTTACGGTGCGATCTCGGGCGAGGCCTATCTACGAGGAATCGCGGCCGAGCGCTTCGCCGTGCGGAACTCCGGGGCCTGGGCTGTGGTGGAGGGGGTAGGTGACCACGGCTGTGAGTATATGACTGGGGGAGTCGTGGTCGTACTCGGTTCGACCGGACGAAACTTTGCGGCCGGAATGTCTGGGGGCATCGCCTACGTCTTAGACAGGGAGGGCGATTTCAGCCTTCGTGTCAACCCTGAGATGGTCGAACTGGAGCCGGTCGAAGACTTGCGCTCGCTCGCGGAGAGAATCCCCGCTGACACACTCGCTGCAGTGGGACGCGATATGTTGGGGCAGGATGCGGCCAGGCTGCAGACCATACTTGCCAGGCACGCGCGGTTCACGGACAGCGTGACGGCAAAAGAGGTTCTAGATCACTGGGATGATTACCTGCCTCGGTTTGTGAAAGTCACGCCTAACGATTACCGCAAGGCGCTTACGAAGATGCGTGACGATAGGACATCCGAGGATGGGCAAAAAAGTGCCCGCCCACACTCGTCGCGTTCTCGTGCGTTGGAGAGTTATCGGGATGGGTAAGATCACTGGCTTCCTTGATTTCCCAAGCCAGCACCGTGACGGCGAGGATGTCGCTGAAAGAGTAGCTCACTGGGGCGAGTTCACCGGTAGCCTGCCGGACGAGGAGTTGGCCCTCCAGGGCGCACGATGCATGGACTGCGGCATCCCGTTCTGCCATCAGGGATGCCCCGTGAATAATATTATTCCAGATTGGAACGATCTGGTGTACCGGGATCGATGGAGGGAGGCGATTGAGGTGCTTCACTCCACGAACAACTTCCCCGAGTTCACCGGACGAATCTGTCCGGCACCGTGCGAGGCAGCGTGCACGTTGAACATCATCGACGACCCTGTCACGATTAAATCGATTGAATGCGCGATCGTCGATCGCGCATGGGCGGAAGGTTGGGTAAGGCCTGATATTGCGGAACTTAAGACGGGGCGGACAGTCGCGATCATCGGATCGGGGCCCGCTGGGTTGGCCTGCGCTCAGCAGTTAGCACGTGTTGGTCATAACGTCACTGTTTTCGAGAAGAACTCTAGGGCCGGGGGGCTCCTGCGTTACGGAATCCCGGACTTCAAAATGGAGAAGTACCAGATTGACCGGCGCATCGAGCAGATGGAGGCCGAAGGGGTAGCCTTTCGTACGGACTGCCTGGTGGGGCATGACATCGTGGCCCAGGAGGTGGTGCAGGTTTTCGACGCGATCGTCCTCGCGGGCGGCTCCGAGTGGCCACGAGATCTGGCCGTGCCAGGTCGCGAGTTAGATGGTATTCACTTCGCGATGGACTTCCTTACGCAGCAGAATCGACGTAACTCGGGCGAGCTAACTCTCCCAGATGAGCAGATCCTAGCCAGCGGCAAGCACGTGGTAGTGATGGGTGGCGGTGACACCGGGTCCGACTGTATCGGAACGTCGTGGCGGCAGAAAGCAAAATCCGTGACTCAGCTTGAGATCCTTTCGAAGCCTCCTCGCGAGGAAAATAAAGGGACCACGTGGCCGGAATGGCCGCTCAAGATGCGCACCTCCTCTTCTCAAGAGGAAGGAGGCGATCGTGACTGGAGCGTGGCCACCGAAGCGTTCTCCGGTGATAACGGTAAGGTGAGCGCGCTGCGTGGGGTGCGACTGACCTCAAGATTCGAGCGTATCGAGGGCACCGAATTTGAGATCGATGCAGATCTCGTCCTGCTGGCCATGGGATTTGTGCACCCGGTCCGTGAGGGAATGCTCGAACAGCTCGGAGTCGACCTAGACCAGAGTGGCAATGTCGCAGCCGACACCGAGGCGTACCGGACCTCAATCGACAAGGTTTTTACAGCCGGGGACATGCGCAGGGGTCAGTCCCTCGTCGTCTGGGCAATCCGTGAGGGGCGCCAGTGCGCCCGATCTGTGGACAAGTTCCTGATGGGGGTGAGTGCTTTGCCTCGTTGAGGAACCACTATAGGGAACACGCTGAGGGCTTCCCTATCTTGACGTTTGGGGAGCCGTCTTCACTCCGCAGGACATCTGGACAGTCCGGAGCCCTCTGCGGGCTTCAGTTATGCCCATCCTATGTGATAGGCTGAGATAATAAGGACACGTTCTTATTTATCTTGGGTATCGGTGTGTCTTTGCCAGGCATCCTCGCGTTCGCTCAATCCTTGAGGACCGCTGTAGCGGTCGGGGGTGATGAAATCACCGTGGGCGAGTCCGGATACGACGTCCGCTCTGACAAGGAATTCCTGGCCCGCTCTACCTCGCCAGCACGGTGCCAGATCAAGTCGTGGGAACCCCGGAATGCTGTACCCCCCTCTATGAACTTAGAGGTGGAGGATCCCGGAGATCCGTATCCGGTTGTCAGCGATGGTTTGCACTGTCTCGGAGCGTGTCTATATTCGAACACCAAGGGCAGACTGCGCCACCAATGAGTCTAACACGCACCGGACCGCCATCATGAGAGATAACGGTAAGTTCTTCGTCGGATTTGGGGGCGTGGCCCTAGTCGTCACCTACCTTATCTGGACCGGCGTCAGCGATACGATGTTGTATTACCTCACACCTATGGAGTTGATGGCCCGCGTGGCGGAGGATCCCACGTTCCACGACGTCGGTGTGAAGGTCAGTGGACGCGTCGAGGTGGGCTCATGGACTCGGGCCGAAGACGAGTTGCTGCACCACTTCACGGTCGTGGATCTCGAAGACAAGTCGGTGCGTTTTCCCGTGGAGTTCAGAGACATGCTCCCGGATACCTTCAACGACACGGACGTCGTAGACGTGGTCGTCGAGGGCCGCTTCAGAGAGGATGGTGTGTTCGAGGCCACGGTCGTTCTCGCGAAGTGCGGGAGCCGCTACGAAGCCACGGCTGAGGAACTCCTCGGGTGATACTCCTCGGAGAGCTCGCTCTCTGGATTGCACTTCCGATCGGAATCTGGGGAGCCGTCGCCGGCTTCGTGGGTGGGCGGAAGGGGCGTGGCGACCTGGTCCTGAGTGCCGAATATAGCGTCTACGCTGTTTTCTTCCTTCTGATCCTGACTTCGGCCGGGATCATCACGGCCTTTCTGACCGATCAGTTCCAGTACTGGTACGTCGCGAATTACTCCAACCGCGAGCTGCCGACGTTCTATAAGGTCTCGGGCCTGTGGGCCGGGCAGCGCGGGTCGTTGGTACTCTGGGCCCTGCTCCTGTCCCTCTTCTCTTCTGCCGCGGTCTTCACGAACCGGACGAAGAACCGGGAGTTCGTGCCGTACATGGTCGGTGTGCTTCTCACGGTCTCAAGCTTCTTCCTGGTGGTGCTGCTCTTCGCCGATGTGAACCCGTTCGAGCGGCTACCCTTCGCGCCAGCGGATGGACGGGGGCTCAACCCGCAGCTCCAGAACTACTGGATGACGATCCATCCGCCTACGCTGTATTTGGGCTTCACCGCATTCACGGTCCCGTTTGCCTTCGCCATGTCGGCGTTGCTCAGCGGAAAGCTGGATGCCCGCTGGATTGTGATCACACGGCGCTGGATCCTGTTGTCGTGGTTCTTCTTGGCGAACGGAATCATCTTCGGGATGCGTTGGGCGTACGAGATGCTCGGATGGGGCGGATTCTGGTTCTGGGATCCGGTGGAGAACGCCTCTCTACTGCCCTGGTTGACGGCGACGGCGTTCCTCCACTCGATCCAAATTCAGGAAAACCGGGGGATGCTCAAGGTCTGGAACATGGGCCTCGTGACCCTCACCTTCTTGCTGACCATATTCGCCACCTTCCTCACGCGGTCGGGCCTGATCGAATCGGTTCACACGTTCGCCGAGAACACGACGATCGCGTTCATCTTCCTCGCCTTCATGGGGATCATGGCCGGCATCTCCGTGTTGCTGATCGCGTGGCGCTATCCGCTGATGAAGAGCGAGAACCAGATTCAGTCGTTCTTGTCCCGGGAGTCGGCATTCCTGTTCAATAACCTGATTCTACTGGGTGCGACCTTCACGATCCTTTGGGGAGTCCTTTTCCCGCTCATCACCGAGGGCATTACCGGACAGGCGATGACGGTGGGTCCGCCGTTCTTCGAGCGGGTCAACTTGCCCATCGGGCTTGCTCTGCTCGCGTTGATGGGGATCGGACCCGTCATCGCTTGGCGAAAGGCCTCTCGCCGTAATCTCATCAAGAACTTCACGACGCCCGTCGCTGTGGGCGCGGTGGTCGTTGCCGGGCTGTACTTGCGAGGCGTCCACCACGGCATGGCTCTGGTGACGTTTGGGCTGTCGGCCTTCGTGATGACGGTCATCATCGTCGAGTTCGTGAAGGGGACAAAGGCACGGGCCAGCATCGAGGGCGAGGGTCATCTCCTAGCCTTCTTCCACCTCGTGAGCCGCAATCGGCGCCGCTGGGGAGGGTATATCGTCCATGTCGGCGTCGTGATGGTTTTCACAGCGTTCGCCGGGGCCGCGTTCGATCGCGAAGTCGTGCAGACGCTCGATCCCGGCGAGACCATTTCGATCGAGTCTCCCTTCGGGCACGAATACACGCTCACCTATCAAGGGCTGTCCTCGCCTCGCGGCCAGAACATGGTGCGTCAGGCGGTGGCCTTGATGACTGTCGAGAAGGATGGCCGGCCCTTCGGGTCGCTCACCGCCGAAAAGCGCCTCTATAGGATGTGGGAGCAATCGCCCCTCACGATCGTGGGAATCCGTCAAACACTCATGGAGGACCTCTACCTCATCCTCGAGAACGTGAACGATCTCGGCGGAGCGTTTGAGAATGAAGCCCAAGCTCAGCGCGCGACGTTCGAGGTTCAGGTCAATGTGATGGTGGAGTGGATCTGGTACGGCGGATTTATCGTTACCCTGGGATCCATCATCGGACTCTGGCCCTCTCGAGGCTCGCCCACCACCACGGCTTCGCGCTCGCAGACTGGAGGCAAACGGCCCGCTCTGGCCGCACGGAGTTGATGACTTGGGGCTGATCGTTGGAGTGACCCTCGTCTCAGCCGGCGCGATCCTTTTCGTCATGCTCCCCGTCCTTCGAGGGGATTGGGCCTTGATCGAGCGCTCCGACGACGAGATCACCGACGTCGACGCCCGTAAAGCGGCCGCCCTTCGAGGGCTCCGGGACGCCGAATACGATTATCGCTCTGGGAAGCTCGATCAGGCGGACTACCAGATCCTCAAATCCGATCTGGCTCGTCAGGCGTTGGAGGCCATGCAGGAAGAGGGTGCGGCCGGCAATGCCGCTAACGACGGGGCACCCGCGGTCGCCGGCGCGAAGCCCCCCAAGAGTGCCGCTCCCGACCTCGTGGAGAGTCTCGAAGCAGAGATCGCCCGCGTGCGCAAGGGGATCGGGCAGGGCCGGACGTGCGCTGGATGTGGCCATCTGAATGTGAAGAAGAGTCGCTTTTGCACGGGCTGCGGCGTGTCGTTAGAACGGATGGCCACCAGCGCCGGCAACCCCGAGTCATCCTAGGATGGCGTTGA
>Ga0310121_10001260_pt1 | contig 26281 bp, 28 predicted proteins | sample CB27_Tmax_986_MG_FD_203504 | JGI IMG/M metagenome (GOLD analysis project Ga0310121, IMG submission 203504) | Marine microbial communities from Western Arctic Ocean, Canada - CB27_Tmax_986 | ecosystem: Environmental > Aquatic > Marine > Oceanic | place: Canada: Western Arctic Ocean | collected... | reverse complement strand
TGGCAGCCTGTATATCAAAAGTTATCGGTCCCTCTCTTTGAATCATGTTGTTAATCTGCTGGTTCAGCGTCATCACCGGGTCCACCAGGCTGGAATTAAACCTCGCTGCAATCTTTTGCAACGAACGAACGAACGTAGGAGGGTTCACCGAGGCTATAAAAGTCGCTGGTTGGTGTGAATCTCACTATATTAACATGATGCCTCACAACCCTTTAGGACCTATAAGCACCGCGGCAAACCTCCATTTCGGAGCAGCCGTGTCTAACTATGTATGGCTTGAGGAACGCACGCAAGATTACATGTTTGGACCAGATCTGTTTCCAGAACAGCCTATGATAAACGGGACACGCTTCCCGCTACCCACAGGGCCAGGCCTAGGAGTCGAATTCAACGAAGAGGCCGCCAGTGAGACATTTGAATTCTGGAAAGCACATCACCTACATCGACGGGACGGATCTTACACTAACTACTAATTTTGAATAATCCCGGTGACATACCATTCAAGTAAGTCACACTGCCTACAATCAGCAACATCACGCTACACTAGTGGAAAATCTCCTACTTGCAAAGTTGTGCGGTCCTGTCAAGAATTCTATTAGCCACCTCGTATTTAGGCAACACAGAGAGTTACTGTACCTTTTTATCTCTATCGATTATCCAGACCTTATTCGTATCAGATCCAAATCCAGATTGTGGGTCTGATATATCATTCGCAATAATCAAGTCTAAATTTTTTCGACTGAATTTCTCGAGAGCATTCTGGATAATTGATGTGCTTTCGGCAGCAAATCCTACTTTCACACCAACATCCATTTGAATCGTTTCCAGGATATCTATAGTGGATTCCAAGCTGATCTCCCAATCAGAGGCGTCTTTCTTAACTTTCTCCCCGGATACAGTTTTAGGCTTGTAGTCAGAAACTGCAGCCGCCATTATCAACGCATCAGTTTTATTTGACACTCTCTTTTGAAGAGCCTCACACATTTCTGCCAATGTTTGCACTCTAATTATCTCCACATCCACTGGATCAGGAAGTGGTTTGCTAGCTGTTACAAGTACAGTTTCTGCTCCCCTATCTCGCGCCGCTTCAGCAATTAACTAGTTAATTACATTAGTGGTACGAAGATTTTGATCTATTTTCCTAGTCCTAAGTTGTTGAGTAGTATATCCATAGTCAAATATACTGTAACTATGTTAAATGCAAATAATATAAGTAAAGGGTATGGAAATGAAATTTTATTTTCCAACCTTTCACTCAATGCTACTCCTGGCGAACGTATTGCCTTGATAGGGGCCAATGGCTCAGGCAAATCAACTCTTTTGGATATATTGTCCGGCGAAAGCACTGCGGATAGCGGAAAAGTCATGCTGAAAAGAAATTGTAGGATTGCATATCTGAAACAAGAAAACTTTAAGTTTGGTAACAAACAATTACTTCAAGTGGTTATTGAAGAACCCGACGAAATCAGCAAACTAGGACAAGAGTTAACTGATATTTACAAGTCATTATCTAATGAAATCAATAATCAAAAACAGTCCGCGCTGTTAGATCGTATGGCAAAAATTAATGACCATCTACAGACTTACAGCCAAAACAATACTGAGCATGAAGCGAAGGCAATTTTGTCAGGACTAGGGTTTAGGGAAAATGATTTTAGCAGGCTCATAAATGAGTTCAGCGGTGGCTGGATCATGAGGGCCTATCTTAGTAAGATTCTTTTTTCTAAACCTGATGTTTTGCTCTTAGATGAACCTACCAATCATCTAGATTTGGAGGCAAATTTATGGTTTGAAGAATACTTAATGAATTTCAAAGGAGCAGTTCTTGTAACTTCTCATGACAGAGCATTTTTGAATTCTGTGGCGACAACGGTATTAGCGATTGAAGAAGAACAGGTCGTTCTACAAAAGGGTAATTATGATGAATATCTAATTTCAAAGGAGCAATCGTTTAAAACTAAACAAGCTACGGCCGAGAGAATGGAAAAACAAATCAAGAAACAGATGAAATTTGTAGATCGTTTTAGGTTTAAAGCGACTAAGGCGAGACAAGTTCAAAGCAGATTGAAGTCACTGGCGAAAATAAAAAAAATAGATTTGCCAAGAACCACCAAGAGAGTCAAGTATTCTTTCCCAGCACCACCTCGCAGTGGCAATGAAGTAATAAAGTTAGAGAATATAAATAAATCATATGGTGAACATGTTATTTATAGAGGAGTTGATTTAGTTTTAAATAGAGGCGATAAAGTCGCTTTACTAGGCGTTAATGGCGCTGGCAAATCTACAATGTTGAAAATACTGGCAGGTGTTTTAGATTTCGACAGTGGGAAACGGCAGTTAGGATATAACGTAACAATGGGGTATTACGCTCAACATTTACTTGAACTCCTGAATCCTAAAAACAAAATAATTCAAGAATTACAGGAAGTTTCTGGAACAACTTCAGAAGGGGCCTTGAGAAATATTCTTGGAGGGTTTTTGTTCACTGGAGATGACATCCATAAACCTATATCTATTTTATCTGGAGGAGAAAAAGCTAGAGTCGCACTAGCTAAGTTGATGATTCAACCCAACAATATGCTTTTCATGGATGAACCTACCAATCACCTTGATATTGCATCAAGGGAAATCTTGACTGACGCATTAACTGATTACAACGGAACTTTGTGTTTTATTACTCACGACCGCACGCTAATCCACCAAGTAGCTAACAAGATTATAAAAGTAGAAAATGGAAACCCCGTTGTCTATCCAGGAGATTATTCCAGTTACTTATCTATTACAAACAGTATGGTGATTGAACAGGACTCCGTTTCCATTTCTGAGAAAACGTCTAATTTGCATAAATCGCCTAAAGAAAAACGTAACCAAGAAAGACAAGGGAGGAAAAACTCTGTAAATAAATTACGCAAATTAAATGAAAGAATTAGAACAATTGAATTAGAACTAGCAAATATTAATTCAGAGATAAATAAATTAGAGAGTTTTTTTATTAACCCCAAAACAATTGACGATCCAGATCAGATAGCCGGATTTGGTATAACATTTAAAGCTCTGCAAAAGCGATCAAAAGAGTTAGAGCAAGAGTGGGAACAATTATCAAGTATAGTTGAAGAAAACACCTATGAAAATCACTGATGTTAAATATGAAAGTTACCGTTGGCTACCAGCTACACTTATACGAAATGGTAACCATATATACCATAAAACAGGACTTAACATTATTCATTATCACTAGTTGAAGCTGATTTTCACATTGAAACCAATTTGTTGACTGTTCCATATCGATAAGGCAGGTTGAAATTGGTGACTCGTCAGTGTCGAGGTAAAATAATTGAAGAGCATAGGCGGCTTTGAAATCGATTCATCTGCCACCGTTTGGCCGCTACAAGAAACTTTTTTTCCTGTATTGGATCCCATTTATCAAAACAATTGCTATGATCTCTGAAATCTGTATAGATCCATTCGATCGCTTGTGATTGTTCAGGCGGCGTTGTTGGCGTTGTTAATACAGTGCAGGTTGCTGAAATGGAAAACGGTAATCCGTATGATTCTTCTACATTTATTTGGGATTCAAGGAGTATTTCTTTGGTAACTCCAACCAAGTTGCAAGTGGAGCACGGAACAGGTAGCTGTTTAAATCGCACCTTGATAGAAACTCTTTCGTTAGAGCGATAGCATTTCTTAATGCCGGCCTGTGTCGTGCTTTGAGCTGGTACTTTCACATAGCACGGATTCCTTTATATAGAAGTGGGTGATTTTTTCTTACACGGCGTACGTAATTACGCAATATGTTAACCGAAACTCCAGCCAATTTAGCTGCTTCAATATAGGTTCTGCCATCTTTTCCCACCTATGAATGCCATAACGATTCTCTGCTGTCCCGGTGGTAGGTCTGACAGGTAATCAATGAGACCCAATTCACGCCCTTTTAAGGGTTCTAGTTTAGTCATTATTCGCCCCTTATCAGAGTAGGACTGAAGGCAATGGCTATTTCAAACGGGCTATTATGTCCTCCGAACTTGGCCTATCTCCGATATTTCTGCCTACGTAACTCCATTCGATAACCCTTGACGGTCCAACAATAAAGACTGATGGTGCTGCGACTCCATCTCCAAGAAGATTGAAGACTCCATACTCCTTGGCTACTTTTCCATTGGGGTCAGAAAGGAGTTTATACGTCAGCCCTAAAGTTCTCGCTAGTATAGTAGTTTCTGAAATGCTGTCCATACTGATTCCAAATATCTCGGCGTCGAGGACTTGGAAGTCAGTGTATATCTGCTGCAGCTCCACGAGTTGCGCTCGACATATCCCTCAAAAATGACCTCGATAGAAGACCAGTACTGCAAAATGGCTATCTGAAAGGGTCTTAGAAAGAGACACTGTGGAACCGGAACTATCCGCAAGTTCGAAATCCGCCGCAGTCGGAGGTAAAGTATCCTGCTTTTGAACGCCCTTAGCAAGTACAGCAGTCGGCGCAGGTCGAGCGGTAGCAGCTCGTACAGGAGTAGGCTCCAGAATAACTTTAACTTCTGGTTCAGCAGTAGGTGTTGGGGTAGAGGTAGATGTATAAACACATGATTTAGGATTTGCCTTAGTGAATGTACACACTATAGTTTGGCTTGTTTGAGTTTGAATCGTCCAAACCCACTGGAATGCCATTACCTCTTCGTGTGTAGGGGTAGTTATAAAAGTTGTGCTAAATGAGCCAATTTCACCATTAGGATCTACGAAACCACTAGATTCAGCTCTAGCAATTATGGTTCCATTTGCCCTGCGTATTTCACCAACTACTTTCACTTTTTGTTGAGAATTGTTTTTCAGGTTCCACGTTACGTTATGAACCGCCGCGCCTACTTGTAATACTATGTCTATCCTTGCTTCAAAGGCTTCCAATAATGGGATTGGAGACTCCATTGTTAGCGTAGGTATAGGCGTGATTATTGGTATAGAAATAGGGGTTGCTGTTAGGGTTAGTGTAGCAGTTGGTGTCGGGCTAGATGTAGCAGTAACCACCAACGTATGTACGACGGTATGTACGACTATCTTCTCTACAACTTCCTTCTTTTGAACGTCCATAACAGGAATTGCCCTGGGAACAGGAGTGTAAGTTGGCAAGGGTGTATACGTTGGAACAGGCGTGTATGTGGATAATGGAACAAGTGTCGGTAACGGCTCTCTATTGCTACAGGCTGTACCAGCCAGAGCCACGAATACAAGTAATATCAGACCCAGGTACCTTGTTTGAGAAGCCATTTGTTCGATTATAAGTCAGGGTGTCAAGGCCAGGGTTCTGGTTTTGGTACAATATGATCCATAAGGGGTCCGTTCGCCTTTAGGTTTTATTTTTATCGCCGTCTTCTAACCATTCTCTTTCATAGAAAGGGACTAATGACCGCTAACTACTATAAGAAGAATAGTAATACTGAACTTGAAACATACGACGAAAAGAAAGACTTGTCCGAAGTAATAACGTTTGAAGACGGGATATTTAAGGGAAGGTATGTAATTGGGTAAAGAAATATATTACGAATCTCACTTATCGAGCAATGTCATGGTTCCTATGAGGGACGGTACTAGATTGGCCACAGATATCTATCGTCCTGCGAAGGATGGTAATCCTATACAGGAACGTTTACCTACTATACTTGGACGGACCTCTTACGATAAAACGTGGACTGAACTATGGATAGAACCAGTAGCCAATTTTTTCACCCCCAGAGGGTATGCTGTTGCAATCCAAGATCTTCGTGGCAGATATAATTCCGAAGGAACGGGCCAGTACCATCACACAGCTAACCCAAAAGAAGGAACTGACGGTTTCGACACAATAGAATGGATTGCTTCTCAATATTGGTCGAATAGTAAGGTTGGAATGGTAGGTAGTTCACATAGTGGAATTGTTCAAACAATCGCATCGCTATACCAGCCTCCTCACCTGAGTGCATTGTGGGTAGATGTCGCACCAACTAATATTTTCATGCACGAAGCCCGAGAAGGCGGTGCAATGGGTCTAGGCATGCTATATGCATTATTCCTGCACTCGTATGATAGCCAAGAAGTCAGGAACGACCCAAACGCAAGAAGGCAGATATTAGAAGGATGGGAAAATATTGAACACTATCTAAATAATATGCCTTTCCAGCCCGGAAAAACACCCATAAAACATGTCCCAAACCTAGAAAAGATCCTGTTCCACTACTATAGAGACGGGGAATATAACGATTTTTGGGCTCAAGATGCATGTAATCAAGATGCTTTTTTTATAAAGCTGCGGACATTCCTGCGGTATTCTCTAGTGGCTGGTACGACGGATTTTCAATAGCCGCATCAAATCAATATGCTTCAATGTCGATGAGAAACACCTCACCACAACGTCTCCTTATTGGACCATGGAATCATGGAGGTCTGCGTGGAGGAGAGTCCTTTACTGGGGACGTGGACTTTGGCTCAAGTGCTTCTTACGGCAACGAGAAATATAATCAGCTACGTTTAAGTTGGTTCGACCACTGGCTACGAGGTATTTCTAACGGCATAGAGAGTTGTCCACCAGTAAGAATTTTTGTGATGGGAGGTGGCACTGGTATCCCAAATCGTGAAGGCAGACTTGACCACGGTGGCAAATGGCGAAATGAGAATGAATGGCCGTTAGCTAGAACAACCTACAGCCGAATGTACTTAGACAAAGACGGCTTCCTTAACTGGTCCATGCCAAATGAACTTGAAGCTTCTAAAAGTTTCAATTACGACCCTGAAAACCCAGTACCTACCATATCTTCAAATGCTCTTGGTATGTTTAAGTTGGCAAAAGGGTCGAAGGATGATAATGAAAAAAATGAAAGAATATTTCACAGGTTAAACACCTTGTTTATAGCTGGAGCTTCACACCAGAAGGAAGAACCGAGACATTTTGGTTCGAAGCCACCGTACCCTCTAATAGAAAACAGGTTCGATGTACTTACATTCCGGTCAAGGCCCCTCGAATCTGACATGGAAATAACCGGTGAAATTGAAGTGGTATTATGGATTTCTTCGACGTCAATTGATACCGATTTCACTGCGAAACTAATTGACCTCTACCCACCCGATGAATCATACGTTAATGGATATGCAATGAACTTAACTGATTCAATAATACGTACTCGTTTCCGAAACGGATTCAGTAAAAGTGAGATGATGACCCCTGGAGAAGTGTATGAAGTACACATAAAACTACCTCCCACCAGCAATGTGTTTAGAAAAGGGAACTGTATACGGCTAGATATTTCGAGTAGTAGCTTCCCTAAATACGATGTCAATCCAAACACCGGGGAACCGCTAGGACGCCACACCAAAACTGTCAAGGCAAAAAATACAATTCACTTGAACCGCACATACCATTCATTCATGAGGCTACCCATAATACCAAATCAAAGATAGCCAATTGTACTTCCGATTATAAGTCAGTGTGTCAAGTAAGGTCAGGAATAATCTACAAAGTATGTTCCCCTTTCGGTTTTAGTTATTCGATGAAGAAGCTAGCCTTATATTCCTCAAGGTTTGCTCTAAATTCCGCACAGGCTAGGCGTCTAGTATTAAAGTGACAGTCATCAATGTGAGACCCCAGAATGTCTAAACCGTTAACAAACGTCCCTTCCACTAATGCCTTAATGGACCTATTATTGGCTTGCAATACTTCGATTGTTTCCGAAGTGGTTCGACGTAATTCATCAATTTGCGATTGTAGCTCTGCTACATGCTTTTCGAGACGTTCATAATCTCCGTTACTATCAACATCTTCGTTACTGTGAACATCTCCGTTAGAGGCACATCCAGTTATGCTTAACATCAGAACTACAAGACCAATACCGATAATCACCAGGCACTTCCATGCTGAGTTATCTTTTACCGGAAAGATATATTGAAGCATTGTTAGTAACCTCCCAAAGTAGTGTTGCTAACATATTACTCCAAATGACGAGTGTGACGGTTATGACGATAACTTACTTATGTTGGTTAAAATGGAAGAACCCTTTTTTGTTTTTAACGGTTTGTTCTCATAGTAATTATCTGACTCAATGCATACTCGAAGATGTAAACTCAGGCAATTTTTACAGCATTGAGTGTGATCTATCTAACGAATAGGCCACCCGGAGTAGATAGCCAGTCTGTTAAATATCTTATCTGCGATTCCTTTAACGGTTTCCCAGTCTTCGGTAGGACCGCGTACCTCTAACCAAAATGCTTTATCTGCACTGGCCCCTTCTCGACCCAAAGTGATTAAGATAGCTCCTCTTTCGAGCTCTCCTTCAGAGTTTCGTCCTTGGAAATCTAATCTATAGCTGGGGTTGCTGCGTGAAGTGAAAACACTCCCTCTAGACATTATATCCCATCCTTCTTTTAGATAGGACTTGGCGCCATAAGATTGTGAATTCGGATGGGTAAGGTCTGACCTAATATACAAGTATAGTATTACTCCAGAAATGGGATCCCATGCTGCATAGTCACGGTCAGGGTCCCATGTAAGATCGCGCGATAAAGAGGGGTCAAAAACAGTCCAGTGCTTCGGATGAGACAATGAATAGCCATACATTCCGTTGGTGTATATAGAGGGTTGGAAACTATTTAAGACTTCTTTAATCGTAGATTTAGTTGACGGGTTTATATCAGGCTCAGACCACGAGACCACTTTAAACATATAATCGCCGAGTAGATACCAATGTGAGATTCTTTCTATTTGAGTATTATTTCTCTGAAAGGTATATCGGTATTCAAATCTTTTGACCGGTAAAGAAGTTTTTATCGCCCCGCTAGATGTAATGTTAAAGTCCGAATCATATGGTCCCGGTCCTGGGATCCAACGACCTACATTTATATATTTATCTAGATCGGCAGATATCGCTGTATCCTTAGGATAAACCCACACCCCTACGGAAACTTCTTCTATGGGATCCCATATCCGCACTGCCTCATCGTCCGAAGAATCAACTGACCAACCCGATGGAATTAGAATTTTGTACCAATGTTTTTCATTTGTGTAAAACACTTGGGTCGGGATCGCTGTCGGAGTAGGTGATGGGTTAAGACTGAACGGAGTTGGTGATGCAGCCGATGATGGAGTGGGCGTCAATAGTGTTGTGGCCCGAGCACCAATAAGAGGAATAACACTCCGAATTGTCTCAGTTGATACTGCAAAACCAAATCCCTCAATATTAAGTCCTGAACTATCTTCTCTCCAAACATATGTGTTAATCCCCACTATTTGCCCTTTTTTGGAAAGAAGAGGCCCACCACTGTTCCCCTTATTTATCGCAGCATCCGTTTGGATTACCCATCTATCCTTACTCTCATCATATCTTACGGCGGATACAATTCCCGAGGTAACAGTCACTCCACCTGCCTGACCTAAAGGATATCCTATAGCCACAACTTCATTTCCAACCTCAATCTTGGAAGCGTCAGCCAGAGAAAGTGCATTGAAACCCTTATTACAGCACACACTTAAAATTGCTAGGTCACGAAGGGGATCTTTACCTACTACGAAGCCAGTATATTGAGTAACATCATTTACAATGACAGATACGGTACTACTTCCCTCTACGACGTGATAGTTGGTAAGTATTCGGGCACTACCGTCAGAGGCGGTAACTTCAATAATTACACCAGACCCTATGCCGCCTTTGGCTGTCTGTATACGTACCACGCTGGCCTTCACCATCCTTACTATATCGGAAACTGACAAGTCAGACTCATTAGCAGGCAATGGTGTCGCTGTCAATGACACGGTCGGAGTTTGCTTAGGATTAAGATATGGTGTAGCCGTAGCTGGTATTGGTGTAACCGTCAGATCTGGTGTAAAAGGAATCTTTTTAGGCGATATTGAAACAGAGGTCGGGAGAGGTGTGTATGTAGGATATGGTGTAGCCGTAAGTGGCAAAGGGGTGTAAGTCGGGAGAGGTGTGTATGTAGGATATGGTGTAGCCGTAGGTGGCAAAGGGGTATAGGTCGGAAGAGGTGTGTATGTGGGTAACGGAACAAGTGTGGAAGCCGGTTGAATCAATACTACTCGCTCACCACAAGCTGTAACAGCTAGAGCCACGAATACGAGTAATATTAGACCTAGATATCTTATTGTAGAAGCCATTTGTTAAATTATAAGTTACTGTGTCAAGCGAATATGAAGCTCAGGAAAGGTGAGGAGCGATGGCTGCGTCTGTTAACACCGTGCCATATTTAGTCTTTTTTCATCTTTCCTTTAAACGATCTCCAAAGGTTCCTAACAAGTCTGCTCCAAAACCACTTAGAGTCCCTAAACAAAATCCCCAGCCTAAAACAACTAGGAAATCTCCTTTGAAAATTCCCACTATGCAACCAAGAATGAGTCCTACAGTTGCTCCTCCCCAAACAGTGTTCCTACCACGCTTAAAATATATAGCTAACAAAACGCCACTAAGTATTAACCCAAGCAAAAGATACATCTTAACACCCCGAATGTGATACTAAAGAAATCTCCAACCTTATTATTGTAGAAGCCATTTGTTCGATTATAAGTCAGGGTGTCAAGACAAGAGACTCTTCAAACGACAGCTGATAACGGTTATGACGGTAAATTACCTATGTTGGTTAAAATGCCAGGAACCCTTTTGCGTAGGCATCTTGTGTATAATTCCTTCATGAATAACTTAATTAAAAAGAACCTGGGTAAAATCACAGTCGTCCTCTTGTTGTTATGGGGGATTGGCATGGCATTTGGGCTTCCACAAATCGCCGCCGCTGGATTTTTTTGTGCAGTAATTGTTCCCACAGCAAATGTTACATTGGGGAAAAAGTATGCTATACCAATGGCTGTTGTAGGGGTTGTGTGGTTGGTGATTTCCATATTTATTATGTAGTCTGAGACATCTCTTTTTTGTTTCAAAGGTCTGTCATGGGTATCCACCACTCTACAACACCTACTCTAAGACATACCCCCCTGCCTGCCTACTAATCTACCCATAACAGTTATCCAGTACCAATTACCATAAACCATAATCAACCGCCTAATATTACCTGTTGATGCGTAACGCTGTAAGAATGGATTTCCGTACCACCATTTGTACCACCATTTGAGAGTTCATCTATGACTATGTCTGGCGTTATCTCTATCTCTCAATCCCTAATGCGTAAGGCCTGGACGTGATGATTAAGGTGTGCGTCGTTTATGGTCAGACCTTTGGAGATAGGGTCAGAGAAAGTACCGTGACTGACTCTTAATCAGTAGGTTCCCAGTTCGATTCTGAGGCGGGCCACCAACTCTCTCTCTGGTGACACAGGCCTTAAGAGCCTTTATCTACTATAGAATCTTCCTTCGTTTTAGCTCGTTTATTGGCATTTGTACTGCTTTTTGCTGATTTAGAACATATGTGCCGCTGCTTTGTAGATTACAGCGTGATATGAAGGGTTTCGAGTGGTTAACAATAGTAGATTTTTCAATGACTTCCGGAGAGACTCCTTGTTTTGCTAGCAGGGTGAAGGGATTCGAATCCCTTCACCCGCTCCAACATAATCTCTAGCATCGTCATCTTCTAATCCAAAGAATTCTTTTGTTTCAAGTTCTTAATTCGATTTCTTGGTCAATCTCCTGTTCTTTCCCGCTCCAGTTCAGGTAGTGGTCGTGTCCATCCACACTCATTAATAAACTTCTCCTCTCTCGTTCAATGAAAAGGTTAATTAACGTTTTGGTTAGGTAAACCATTTTTGCAAGAGAAATGTTTGGACATAAGTTTATAAATGGGTCTAGGGCATTATCGGAACCGAAATCCGCAGGTGATACCCGTCACCTGTAACAACTATCCGTTGCTAGTCCTTATTGTAGGCTTTATAGGGTTACAACTGGCAGCCTGTATATCAAAGATGTTAACCAAAACGGCTGCAGTTTTGAAGATTCAATGTAGGGTTTTTCCCCCTATATGAAGGTCATAGGCGAGAAGTGGTCAGAAAATCACCTGATGAGGACTAATTAATTGCTGCGATTCCCCTGTTTGCAAAACAAAGTCTATTCTATGCTTTGCAAGCAGGGGGTCGGAAGTTCGATCCCATTATCACCCACCACCTTTTTTAGGCACGTAATAGCATTCTAATCGATGATCGAGGGGTATCTGTTTAGGCGTTTACTGCTATATTATTAGTAATCTCCGTGATGGGTTATGTTGGGGAAAAGGAGTGTACTCATGATGCTGTCTAATGTCATACCAGCACTTTTCCTCACCACAGTACTAATACTGTTGGTAGGTTGTGGTGGTACTCCCGCATACGATGGTCAAATAATTGGTCCCTCAGTGCCAGTGCCGACGGCTACTCCTACGCCTGTATCGACCGCAACACCTGAACCTACACCCATTGCGACTGCGACTCAGGTACCAACTTCTACAGAACCCGCACTCAGAAGCTTCACCTATTCGTTAGAAAGAATACCTGGTAGCCTTAATCATAGCCCTGACGGCACTTGGTGGGGGCACAATCAGAGTAAGATTGCTCGGTATGGGGGCACTGTCTTCACTTATGTCATTCACAATGACAATGATCCTGCAACAGAATCGTTGATGACTCTGTACAAGAAAGTAGGAGAAGGCCCATGGGAGCAAGGCGCATCTATGCCGTGTTCCCGGCCTGGCAACATCCTCATAGACTCGAAAGGCGGCCTTCATGCCCTTGTTTTTGATCCCAAGGACAATCTTGAAAATGATTCACGGGGCAGCCTGGAATACTACTATTTCCCTGAGGCGAGCGAGGGAGATATTAGAAGCTTCACCCATGAAACAATCTTGCCCTGGACAGGCCGATCGCAGCCTCCATCCGTGAATATGCGTATTGGTGCGTCAATTGGACGGGATGACTCCATAGTGTTGGCATTTGGATTACATTCAAATACTTCTGAGCACCTCTATTACAAAGAAGCGACTGACCTTGGATGGAATCACCTCATTGCGGGCGAAAATCTGGGGCACGATTTCTATTACCCGTATCCTTTAAAAACTAACTTTGGCTATGTCATTCTTGCGATACAAGACGATAATGTCAAAGTCAATGGACATACCCACAATGCCTATCACATTGCTGCGTATTTCCAGCGCGACGAGTATAGTTGGTCACACGAATATCTGCTAGATAACACCCTGAGTTCTCAAGCACTCACACCTAGTACACCCAGCGAGTCGCGAACGGTGAAGATATCCGACCTCTATTTGGATACTGATGGTGATATTCATATCGTGCTGCAAGACAGAGTTGCCGAGAAGTGGTTCCACTATAGAAAGGCCTTCGGGGATAGCGATTGGACAATCACGACCCTTGATACTGCCTGGAAGAAGGGCGTTAATTGGATTAGGTTGATAGAAATCAAGGATAGCCTGTACTATATTTTGGCTTCGTGGAGAGAAGTCGCAGTGATGGACGGTAATGCGAAAAGCATGATTAAACTCGACTTAGAATCCCTGGCAGGGAAAAGCCTTGAGGGTATTTATCCTTATGTGGCCTCTCCCAAGACTGGAACGGGTGCAGCATCGGAGTTCGTCGATATCTTGCTACTAAACGGGTCCAGCAATGCGTATCCCAGCGGGTCTAATTACTATCTAAAGATTAGTAAGGATTATATTCTCCAGAAACTCCAATAACTGAGATTGACTCTAACGGCTATATCCTTATCACTACAGGCTGTATCAGCAAGAGCCACGAATACGAGTAACATCAGACCCAGGTGTCTTATTGTAGAAGTTATTCGTTCGAATATAAGTTAGTGTGTCAAGTAAAGAAGCCCTCTTTGTTTTAACGGCCTGTCACGGATATCCACCACATAACAACACATTACCTGAGATATACCCCCTACCCTATGACACTATCTCTAACAACTCTTCATTACTATTAACCATATACCTACTATATGATCTCACATCACATTAACCCATTTTCCCGAGTTTCTAATACATTTTTACAGATTTATTGGTCAAATGGTAACATAGTAATCAATTAAGGCGAGCATAGAGAAGTCTTTCCAGGCCTAGCCCTTCGCCAAACAGATGACTGCCAAGTCTGAGGGTAGTGCAATGAAAAGGAAGTACGACATTATAGTAATAGGAGCTGGATCAGCTGGTTGCGTGCTAGCCAGTCGTTTATCAGAGAATCCGAAGCTCTCTGTATTGCTAATTGAGGCTGGACCAGATTATCCTAATTTTGAAACCCTACCCTACGAACTTAAATATAGCTACACACCCTTCGCTTATCGGAAAGGGGCTCCATTCGACTGGGGTTATTATGGCACTCCGACTCCTCAACAAGGTAATTCAATGCCGGTCCCTAGAGCAAAAGTTGTCGGGGGATGCAGCGCTCATAACGGCCCGGGACCCAACTTCTGGAGAGGTACTCCAGAAGATTACGATAGCTGGGCATCCGAAGGAAATGACGAATGGTCATATGACAAAGTTCTCCCTTATTTCAAAAAACTAGAAACTGATGTTGATATACAAAATGAATACCACGGTACAAGCGGACCCATACCAGTGAGAAGGCACAGCAGAGACACTTGGCTGCCATTCCAAGTCGCCACTTATCAAGCGAGTGTAGACGCTGGATTCCCACAACATCCCGACGTCAATGATCCCAGATTTACTGGCATAGGTCCTAGGGTGGAAAACAACGTCAATGGCATACGAATGAGTACAGCACTTACCTACTTAGATCCGAGCCGGCACAGACCAAACCTGAGTATTATTTCTAATGCCCTTGTTACGAGAATACTTTTCACTGGAAATCGGGCGGTTGGTGTAGATGTGGAGCAATTCAATGAACAATTAACTATACAAGGTGAAGAAATCATAGTAAGTACTGGAGCGATAGCATCTCCCCAATTACTGATGCTGTCTGGGATAGGCCCTGAGAACCAACTCAGACGACATGGAATACCAATTATATCCAATCTCCCAGGTGTAGGGCAGAACATGCGTGACCATTTCTCGTTTTCAGTAGTAGTGAGGGCGAGGGACGGGGTAAAAATGGATCCGTACGCATCCAGGCACCAAATAAGTATTTGCTACACCGCTGAAGGCTCCGAAACGCGTAACGACATGTTGATTACACCCAGCTCTTTTGCCACCAATGTCGGGAAGGGAGACGATCCCATGAAGCCTGTAGGCTTGGGGCTTGTTGCAGGATTATACTTACCCACTGGCGCTGGGGAACTAAGCATAGACTCCGCGGATCCTCACGGTAAACCGTTAATGAATTTTCATTACCTAGAGAATGCATGGGATCGAAAGCGTTCCCGAGAAGCTATCAGGATTTGTATCCAGTTACTTAAACATCCGGCCTATCAGGACTTAGTCAAATGTAGAATTAGTCCTACAGATTACGATCTGGCTTCAGACGACAATCTAGATGCCTGGTTGCTGCGAACTGCCTCAACGACGTACCATGTATCCGGCACCTGTAAGATGGGACCACGGTCAGATCCGATGTCAGTGGTGGACCAGCACTTGAGGGTTCACGGCACAAAGAATTTAACGGTTGCGGATGCTTCCATTATGCCTGACGTGATCAGGGCGAATACTAATGCCACCGCTATAATGATTGGAGAACGAGGATACGACCTAATTAAGTCTCAACTTTAACCGCTCGCTCACAAAGATCTTAATTGACATAAATATCTATAAATCAACGGATTTTCGATATAGACTACACATTCCTATTCTGTAATTGAGATCGGATCCAGATTGAAGGTTACGTACTACCAATAGTCTTCTGAGTCTCAGTTGTAGTGCGGTTTCCCATATTTTTCTATAGCTGCCCCGAGTGAAGGTCCTACTTTTTCAAAGTCTTCGCCATTCATGACCGGAGTTATAATGACTTGAGCGTCCATTGAAAGAAACCAGGGCTCGACTGCTGACGAAATCTGAGAGGTGTCACCTATGTCAAACACTATGAGACATGTGCGTAGACCGCTTCAGGTTTTGTATCCTTCAAAATAGAACTTAACTTTTCGGTCATGCTTTCATCCTTCAAACTAGCATTACCGGTTTTTGTTGGAATACTTGCTTTAAGTAACATCCTCATTTAGGTGCACCTGTCGAAAAAAATTTACTAATTGTACACTCTTGTATATATTTCGTACGGGTTGTACTTAGGGAGATGATACGTTGGCTAATGATAATTCAGGTGTGTATCAAATATTTATTGACTTAGACCAAGAACGTATTATAGATGTTGGACGATTAGGGTCGTTCATGTTGCCAAAAGGGAAGTATGTCTATACCGAAAGGGCTAAACGGAATCTTTCTCAGAGGATCGAACGGCACCAGAGATATGACAAGAAATGTTTTTGGCACATTGACTATCTCCTTGCTGATGAACACGCAAAAATAAATAACATCATTATTAAATCTGACAACTATAATAACGAATGTCCTGAAAATAAGAAGGTAATTAATAGTAACACTGTAATGTTGGTTGAGAACCTTGGATCCAGTGACTGTAAACAAAATTGCGGCGGACATTTAGTGCGTCTTGGACAAGGATGATTAACTAGGATTCTTTTTTGTTATAACAGTCTGTCACGGGTATACACTACCTAATAACACATACCGCCATACTCTATAACACTACTTCTTAAAGCTCCACATTACTATCAACCATATTCTATTGATACGTAAAGCTGGAAGACTGGATTTCTGTGCGCTCTTTTGAGAATTTCCTACGATGTGGTCTATCATCTGGCCACAAGAATAAACCTTATTGGTTCGAATCGTAAAAGATTTCACCCATAACCGAAATAGTCCCATAATCCTGCATCGCAGATACGAATTTCGCGAAATGAGCGGCCTCCATAGTTCTACCTATATGAGCTTGGATATGCTCCGGTTGAGACCATTTCTCATTAATGGTAAATATAATGTTGCCAGTCTTACCATCTGCTGGGTTAGTAGGATTGTTCAATTCCTCAGCCTTAGTGAAATAAGCGTCTAAAGGATTATCTCCTCTTGGGTTGTCGGGAGTATAGTTGGCCTTCATATGTTCAGCGTGAGCTTTAAGTACTTCTTCTACTTCAGATGCTTTCCCCAAAGGTACTTTGTAACAAATATTGATCGCCCGCATTTCATTCTCTCCTGTTAATTTCAATAATTCTAACATTGAATCACTTACAACTCTAAATTCAAGGCTTAATCACCTACCTTACGGTTATACAGCTACGGTTCACCTGATTAGTTTCATCTATAACCACTTCCATGTCGACGGTTTTAATCGATCTTGCCAATCTTCGTAAATTGAACCTTTTCAACAAAATTTGGTCATCTCCTCAAAACTTTTCTCCAAATCAATGTGTTTGGAGGACCGAAGTACTAGTAATTAATCCATCTATGTTTATGCGCCGTTAGCCCAGCCGCCATCGATCACATGAGTCTGTCCGGTGGTGAAGGCACTCTCGTCAGAAGCTAGATATCTAGCCAATGATGCTATCTCTATGGCGTTTGCTATTCTGCCCATAGGCTGTCTGTCTGTGAAGTCTTGTAATGCTCGAGTGTAGTTACCTGTATTTCTTAGTCTTTCATGTAAGGAAGGCGTATCCACTGTACCGGGGCATATACAATTACAACGTATCCCATACTTCACATAATCTCTTGCAACTGATTTAGTTAACCCTACAACGGCAGCTTTTGTTGTTCCGTATATGAATCTATCAGGTGCAGCCAGAATCGAAGATACAACGGAGGCAATATTCACAATCGAACCCTGTCCTTGTTCAATCATCCCAGGTAAAGCTGCTTGAATACTATGAAACATAGACTTAATGTTAAGGTCGACAGCAAAACTGAATTCTTCATCGGAAGCATCGAGAATACTTCCGTGGTTTACAATTCCTGCGCAATTCACAAGAACATCAGGTTTGACCTTCCTGACAAGGGATTGTAAGGAAGATTTATCTGTAACGTCCAATTGTATAGTTTGAGCCCCATTGAGAGTCGATATAATAAAGGGAGATTTACATCCGTGGCCGTCACCTTCGCACCTGCAGAAACGAATACCTCCGCAATGGCTCTACCTATTCCTTGAGCCGCCGCTGTTACAAATATAGTTTTACTTTCAAGATTCATATCCCACCTTCATCAAACATCAATATTACTCGGCATAGAATCCAAAGCGCCGAAATTAGGTCGCATTGGCATTCTAGCGGATCGACTTAGAATAGGCTATTTCATTGATTATAAGTAAGGACGTCAAAACAGCTAGATATACGCTATCAACTATCAAGGTTGATGGACTAGACGAGCTTGTTCCTTCGTGAGATTGTTGTAGATTTCACTGGGTCATATACACCTATTATCCCAGTTGGTACCACTCTTCACCTAAATCGTTAAACCTTCTGTACAATTCATTCAAGGCGTTGTCGCTGAGATAGGTTTGGGATTCTACCATAGCTATATTTGATTGAAGATGACTGAGGTTACGTGTCCCCACGATAGCAGTATGGACGGCCGGATGTGCCAGTACAAACCCGAGAGCCAACTCTATCCGATCGGAAGGAGCATCTGGTATGGGACCACCCTCAATCATTAATCGAGCTCTACGGAAATATTCGTCAGCATATCCTGATTTGACTCCACTTATTGGACTGGCCTTAGAACCCCAAGCACCGTTAGCAATAGGACGTTTGGCTATGACACCCATATTATAGGCAACAGCTATTTCAAAGAGTTTGGATTTGGCATGTTGTTCCACTAAATTGAAACTTGTCTGCAGTGTATCAAACAGGCCAGTATTTATAGCAAATATAGCGTCCTCGTTGTCACCACTATATCCAATAAATCGTGTTTTGCCTGTATCTTTAGCCTTAACAATCGCCTCTATTACTTCTCCTTCCTTTAGGACATCAAGGCTGCACGAATGTAATTGGACTAAATCCAAATGGTCAATATTCATGCGTTCTAGGCTGCGATCTATACTGTCCTCTATGGTTTTAGCTGTCCAGGCTTCTAAAGAATTGATAAGACGCCCCGTATCTGGATCAATGACATGACCACATTTGGTAGCTAGATAATACTCGTTTCGCCTATGAGCGACTGTGCGTCCTATAAGGTCCTCGCTAATACCATAACAGGCGGCGGTATCCAAAAAATTTATACCGCTATCCAATGCAGAATTAAGCAAATGTCCTACGTCAGCAACCTCTTTCATATTAAGCACTCCAATTTCAGCCAAACCCATACCCAGGCGGCTAACTTTCAAACCTGTTCTTCCAAGGATTGTAGTCTCCATTTTCTATCCTTTGTTTAGATATGTCTCTGATAATTTAAGTTGCCGAGTTATAGACTAATATATCTTGTGCTTACTATATCAAATAACCTCCACTTATCGATAAGGCATGATCCTTAATATATAAAAGTATAAGTAAATACAATTCAACCAATGACATTAGTAATCTGAGGGTATATTATATGCTCAAACGCCCGATGTCTTCTCTTTCAAGAAGATTGTCCGTATCGCTTTGCTGGACGTACGAGAACACGGGCTTTTACATCTAGCGTTTTCACTCAAGCTTCATGGGGAGGTAAACGGACATGATCACACAAAGAAGAGTGTTCCAGGCAAAAATCGGCCAGGCCGGACAAGTAATAGCGAAGATGAAAGAGTTTCAACCTACATTTGAGAAATATGGTGGTCCAACGACACGTATTTACTCAGACTACTTCAGTGGGAACACAGACCGGGTTGTGTGGGAGTTTGATGCCGAGAGTTTAGGCGAGCTAGAGAGTATCTTCTGGGCTGCTGGGCAAGACCCAGACTACCAAAAAGCGTTTGAAAGCTGGTACGAGGGCATGAAACCACTCATTGAGATAGCAACTGTGGAACTATGGAACAAGGAGAATTAGCTGCGGACGAATCACGTTCAACCAAATTGATCTAGCTATTACCCTCTCCTACAATCACCTGCACAGTAACATCGCTTAAAATGTAAAGCTAGAATACTGTACTCCGATTAAGGCCATCGCAAAAGTTATTCAATGGCATATACCCAAATCAAACTGGCGTGGAGATGTGGTATTGTAGGCCTATATGCAATATGAAACTCGAACATCAATACACAGGATGGGAGCGTACGTCACTCGAACTACCCTTGACTAATCGGTTATCGGTTCAAGTACAGGCCATGTCACCAACACACTGACTACCTTACTAATAAAGCTTATCTAATCATAATTCAGGGGACACCAGGTTATGAACTCCATGGTATTTCTAATAATTCTTCCCCCCAAATCGTTGGACCGCCATACATACTTCTGATTTCTCCGATTGCTTGTACTTTAATTTCGGGTTCTTCTAGGCGCATTCCCTGGTGGCACAGGACAAGTTTTTTCACCTCAGCATCTGCTGCTGTTTTGCCAGCTCCTATAGTATCTGTTTCGGATTGAGCTGAAGCCGTACCTCTAATATCATCTTCTGTTCTAACACATTCCATTATTAGCATGTCAGCTTTGTAAGCTAAGTTGGTAAGAGCTTTACAAGGCCTGGTGTCGCCCGAGAAAACTATCGATCCTTCATCACTATCTATACGATATGCAAGTGAGTCAAGGTATGGTTGAACATGTTCTACTCTGTCGGCTGTGATTTCCCAATTCTTTCCAGTTGCTATTGTACCTGGACTTATGTCACGAGGGACCACGGCGGGCGGTTTCCTTGGTATAGAACCTCCCCGTTCCTGGTGTGCAAATAAACTTAGTGGATGGTTAGTGCGTGCAACTATATCATGCCAAAACGCACCAATATCCTCACCTATAAGTCTTTCTGTTAGCTGTTCTGTTAGCCTAGGACCATACACAAGTAACTCATTTTCATTCCCAATGGACATATCAAAGCGAGTCAGAAGAAAAGTCGGGTAGTCAGCATCGTGATCAGAATGATGATGCGTGAAGAATAATCTGTCGACTTGAGTAGCCGTCAAGCCGAACTTATAGAGTTTGTAGGTTGTGGCAGGACCACAATCAAACATTAACCATTCGCCACCTATTTCTACCATAAAAGATGAACCCCAACGAATAGGACTTGGTGTAGGTGTACCTGAACCTAGGATTATTACCCTCGGCATCTGTTTCTCCTTGATATTGTTGTCTATACTGTTAATATTAATCCTCTCCAGTTAATGCCCTTCGAGGATTGTCGACAGTTATTTGAGTCAGTTCTTCGTCCTTTATACCAATATCACGTAATTCTTCTAGGAACCCGCTGGTGATGTAGCCGTAACCTTTACCACCATAAGCAGTATAATCACTTCTACGGCAGACGTCTTGACCAAAAAGAACATTCCTTGTCAGACCAGCATCGATCATCTTTTTTACAATCATCAGATCTAATTCGTGTTCGTATGGATGAATGGTTCCGAGTCTATCGAATGCTACATACGCTCCTCTTCTTGCAATTTCTGCATGGTATTCATGATGAGGATATGATTGACAATGCCCGATTATCACACGTTTAGGATCGACGCCTTCTTCTTGTAAAATGTCAAGCTGATGAAGTCCTACTGCTGACCATGTAGCATGGGTTGCTACAGTAACCCCGGTTTGTTTATGAGCTCTAGCGACTGCTCTAAACATTCTTTCTTCTACTGGAGATATCCAAGTATAGTGGGCGCCAATCTCACCTAGGATTCCTGCCCTAACATCAGTGCCATCTATTCCAATTGCTATGTCTCGGACAAGTTCATCGGCAATTTGATTAGTTCTCATACGATATAGTTTCTTCTCATAATATACTTCTCTGTACCAGCCCGATCCGAGAATGATATTTAAACCCGTTCGTTCAGCCATATCTCTAACTGCTAAAGCATGTGTGACAGGCAATAAATCGTGGTCATGCCCGCGTAAACCACCTGTCGTTTGATCAACAAGTGATACTCCTCCGGACTTCTTGAAAAGCATTAATTCACGGTATGCTAATTCAGGGTCATTCAATATAGCATCATAACTTCTATTGTCACGTGTCAAATCTAGGAAAAGGTGTTCATGGATTGACGTGAATCCTAAATCATCCGAAGAGATTGGCCCAGTGACAGTCATTATAGTCCCCATGTTAAATCCTCCTATTACCCCATTATTTGAATCATGGGAACGAGTTTAACATCAAAACAGACGCTGTACTAATTTCCCATAGCTTGCTACATCAACCAAAACTAGGGGCAGCATATATCCAGATTATATTCATACTTTGCTCAGACTCGTTCTGTACAGTTATAGCTTTTTGTAGTGGCGCTCCTCCTCACATTTCTCACAATCTTTGGCCGCTGAATCCATGAGTTGTTCACCACAAGCGGTACAGAATAACGTTACACGGCCACCGACTATCTGCTCTATTACAGGACTTCTACAGTCTTTTTCTGGAACATCGTCCATACGACACCTCCTCCGACACAATCGTTCATTAATAGAATTAGTGCTATGTTCTTTTAAGGTTCTCGTCTGAGTGAAAGGTATTTATAGTGTTGCACTAATGGTCTTTTCATTCCCCTCGTAAGAATGATGATGTTCCTGTGATATCATGATTTGCCATGAAGCTCTTACCTCACCACATGCTGTCAAAATAAAGTTTCGGATGAGCATGCTAAACATATTTACAGCAACTTATTCACCTAACACTGAACGGAGTGCGCCTTCTAATTCAGGGTACTCAAACTTGAACCCAGCACCCATAAGTAGAGTTGGGTCCATCCGGACACTAACGAGTTCAACTTCAGCCATTTCCCCCATCATCAATTTCACTAAGAATAAGGGCCGCTTCAAAATGGTTGGTCGTCCTAGAATCCCACCAAGAGTCTTTGTAAATTCAAGGTTAGTGACAGGATTTGGGGTAACTACATTCACCGGACCCTGCAAAGTATCGTTATTAAGAATATAATCTACGGCTCTAACAGCATCATATAAAGTCACCCAACTGATATAGTGTTTACCGTCCCCTACAGTTCCCCCCAAACCTTTTTTGAAACGTCCAATCATCCCTGCAACTGTCGGCCCAATAACCATGCCAAATCTCATGTTAACGACTCGAATGCCTGCTTCTCTCGCACCAAGAGTTTGACTCTCATTCTCAACAGACACTCCAGCCAAAAATGTTTTCCCTGGTCCACTAAATTCAGATAGGAGTTCATCACTCCGATCGCCGTAATAGACATCCGACGAAGCGCATGCCAGTATCGACGGCGGCTGTTCCATATAAGAGAGAGTATCAGCCAGCAACCTTGTACCATTTACACGGCTGTTCTTAATACGTGCTTTCTGATCAGCAGTCCATGGACCGGCTACAATACTTTCCGCAGCTAGATGTACTACCGCATCGATTCCATAAATATTCGTTCTATCTATAAAACCACGGTCTGGATCCCATTGAATCTCACCCTCTGCAGGGATACGCCTTACTAAGCGAACAACATCGGAACCACGTTGCAGTAGATAGGACATCAAAGCCGAACCGATGAATCCGCTGGACCCACTAACTAAAACTTTCATTTTAATACCAGTTCCTTATGGCATTAATGATTCAGGGTATTGCCTATTTTAATATTTACGCATTTCCGTTCATATCTTGTTCATGTGATAAATAGAATACCCTATCTGAAAAAGAGGAGAAGAATTAGTTGAGTGTTCTTTCCTCTAGCCAATCTAGACTGACTTCTATTCCGAATCCAGGTGCATCTGAGGGTTTTACATATCCATTCTTTATCACAGGCGTGCCGGGTAATGGAACCATCTCCTCAAGTGGTACGCCAGGTGGAGATACACCCTCAGATCGCTCCCCCCAAGGGATGACGGGCATTGCATATGCAAGGTGTTGACCGTATGGGTAGTTCATGCCTGCATGGCCTATGACGGTTAATCCATGTGCTTCTGCTATATGACAAATCCGGACGCTCGCCGTTACTCCTCCTACCCATTGTATATCTGGTTGTAGGATATCCACTAAGCCTCGACTAGCTGCCTCCGCGAATGGATGTATCGTATACCAGTGTTCTCCTGTCGCGAGAATTTGTCCCGGGACTCTAGAGCGTATCTTGGCGTAACTTTCCATATCTTCTGGAAGCATCGCATCTTCCAACCACTTAATGTTGTACGGCTTAAGAGCCTCAGACACTCTTACAGCATACTCAACATTCAATGACATCCAAGAGTCAACTGCCAGCTCTACGTCACGTCCAATTTGTTCACGAGCCTCAGCAATGATATCGACGTTTTTATTTAAACCGGCGAGTCCTTCGTCGGGTCCATGCCGTAGAAAAACCTTGACAGCTTTAAATCCCAGGTCCATAAACCAATCTAAGTAATCACTTGTCTTATAACGGAGTAGCGTATTTGAAGCGTAACAGAAAATATTGTCTTTAACGGGTCCGCCTAAGAGCTCGTAGACAGGTCTCTTTAGTAACTTTCCTTTAAGATCCCATATAGCGTTATCCACTGCACTAATCGCATAACTGGCGAATCCCGCCGTCCCATGTGCAGCGGAGGCTCTTCTCATCATGTCCCATAATTTCTCAGTTGCCAATGGGTTAAGTCCGATCAAAAGTTCCGAGAAATGATCGTTTATTATTGATGATACCGGACCAGCAGCTATCGACATTCCTAGTCCCCATGTACCGTCATCCGCTGTTACAACGCAGGCAACTCTCGCCCAGTTATCAGTCCAATTTCTTCCTGGACGATCTGTTGCGTACCTGTCCATAGGGCTCACAAAATATCCTGAGTCGGGGTCTTCTTCAACACGGGGCTTACTCGTTGGATTGGGTGCGATATTTATTGGAAACGCCTTCACATTCTTTATTTTCATATCAACTCCTTCAGTATCTACACATTAATAAATATCGTATTCCCTGAACGAGTATTAATCCGGTTGAAAACAGGATTAATATGTACACAATCTTATTACCTATTAATGGTCAATTTCTCCATCGTCTATTCAGCCCAAGTACCTCTTCTAACTTGGAGTTTCTTTTTAGAAAATTTCCACCCTATGAAAATTGATAGAACTGTTGCAAATACTGAATTTAGCAATGAGATTATCCGAATCACAGGATGACCATCTAATTCATAGGGATGACCACCCAATTTTAGAAAATCAAATAAAATGACGGACACAATAGCATCCATGATCAAATAGATGATTATTAGTCCGGATATAGTTAGTATGAAGAATTTTGACATGTCCCTATTTTTTAGTAATTTCATATTTTGCGCTCCAAATGAATATCCTTATAACTTCAAGACGCACCACCATACATTACCTCTATTATCTGTTATTGCATCATGAGGCAATTCTCACAGTATTATATTGATATAACATTCCAATGTGTTTTTCAGCATCTTTACCCTAATGAGTGTATCGACACTCATATCACCGTCTATGTTTAGGGTGTCATTTGTTTTGGACGCCAATGAACATCTGTAAGTCTGGTGATCGTTGGTACCAAGAATTCTCTATTTCTTCTTTGATTTCTCCACGTTCAGTTATTTCAGCTTTCACACCGACAGAATGCAGAACCTAAGCCAATTCATCCCTTGGTTTATCACAAAGTCACTCTTTCATTCTTCGGATTCTTTGTCAGGTCCTTTTAGATGGGGTGAAGGATCTTTAATATAGACTCGTAGTCGTTCCAAAATGGGAGATGTAATAGGTATATATTGAAGCAAAGTCGCTCGTTTATTCACTAACTGCAATCCTACATCTGTGTAGCCCAGATATTTCCCGAATATACCCGGTTGGATTAGGACGTTACTCAAGTTGGCCAAGGGGATGTCAATACGCTTTCTCCCGAAAAATGCACCATGGAACATAACTATATGATTTTCCGTGAAAATGTAAGCTGTCTTATGAAAACTCAGATACCTTGATCCAACGATGTAAATGATTACCACCAACGGAAATATACCAAACGTCAAGAAATCGAAAGCCATGGATGCCCCCAAAAAACCCAATCCTGGTATAGCGTACAACAAATATGACCAATGAGATTGGCGGATAACGACGGCGTCCTCGGGAATAGTTATCTGCTCGGGTTGATCTTGGCCATTAGCGTTCATTTCGTTCGGAATTGGAGCCGTAACTTCAGATGTATTGAGACTAAGGGGTGTTCCGCACCTTCTGCAGAACTTTGAATCTTCTTGGTTGTCAGAACCACAGGCTGGACATTCCATATCACTCAAAACCGTCCTTTTTTCTTATTGGTAAATATTTAACATTACTCTTTTAAATTATTTGCTTTTCTAATACGACCGAATTTTCAATTTGATTTATAGGA
>Ga0310121_10001259_pt1 | contig 26296 bp, 27 predicted proteins | sample CB27_Tmax_986_MG_FD_203504 | JGI IMG/M metagenome (GOLD analysis project Ga0310121, IMG submission 203504) | Marine microbial communities from Western Arctic Ocean, Canada - CB27_Tmax_986 | ecosystem: Environmental > Aquatic > Marine > Oceanic | place: Canada: Western Arctic Ocean | collected... | reverse complement strand
CGTACGCAAGACACACCTCCACACCCGAGGCGAGTATACGCGACCGGCCGCAGAGGTAACCCCCGCGGTACTTGCCGTGTTGCCTCCTTTGCCTACAGGAGCGCCGCATGACCGCATGAGTATGGCGCGGTGGCTGGTAAGCCCTGACAACCCGTTGACCGGCCGCGTCATCATGAACCAACTTTGGCAGTCATTCTTCGGGCGGGGACTGGTGTCCACGACGGACAACTTCGGGATGCAGGGAAGTCCGCCGTCGCATCCCGAACTGCTCGACTGGCTAGCAGTCGAGTTCATCCGGCAGGGTTGGAGCCTCAAAGCGGTGCAGCGGCAAATCGTTACGTCGTCTGTCTATCGCCAATCGTCCAGGCCGGTAGCGAAATCGGTCGATGAGGATCCTGATAACCTCTGGCTCGCGCGCGGACCGCGGCAGCGGCTGCGCGCGGAGGTCATTCGGGACATCACGCTGGCAGCCAGTGGCCGGCTGACTCGGGAGATTGGTGGTCCCAGCGTTTATCCGCCGCGGCCCGACCTGGAAAGCGCGATGGCACATTCCGGCCTCAGGTGGCTGACCAGCGAAGGACCGGACCGTTATCGCCGCGGTCTCTACACCCACCGCAAGCGGGGTTGCCCCGATCCCGTGCTGGCGGTTTTCGATGCCCCTCCTCGCAACATGTGCGTTGTCAAGCGGCGGCGGTCCAACACACCGCTACAGGCTCTCGCGCGGCTCAATGACCAGCGTGTCATGGAGGCCTGTGTGGCACTGGCGGGGCGCGTCCTTGCCGACGGACCGGACGATGATGAGCATCGCATGGCGTACGCCTTTCAACTCTGTGCGACTCGGCCGCCTGACGAGGTCGAACTGGATGAACTCCTGTCGTACTATCGTAAGCAACGCCAGCGTCTGCAGCTTGGTGAGCTGGATGCAGCCATGATGATTGCTGGCGAGCCAGCAAAGGACGAATCAGCGGAGGATGACGTAGCGGAGGACGAGAACCGGGCGGAAGATCTTGCCGCCTGGTCGATTGTGGCTCGCGCGCTGCTGAACCTCGATGAAGTTATCTCGAAGGAGTAAGGAATATTAGTTGGACAGCGCCACTATGCGCCACTATGCGATTTATCAAAAGGAATTGAAGCCTGAAGCGCAAGCGAGGATTTGGGTGCGTAACCCCTTTGCTCGCTTCCCTGGCCCAGTTGCGCGATGGGACGCTGCTGGCCGGGCTGAGTCGTTGGGGAGACAAGAGTCGTGGCAGCGGGGGGCAGGATCAACTCATCTTTCGTTCCACCGACAACGGTACGACCTGGACCGGGCCGGTCGTACTGATGCTCCCCAACCGACAGCCGAATGAAGGCAGCTTTGTCGAGTTGGACACGGGTGAAGTCGTCTGCTACATACGGGACGACGAACCCAGCGCCAAGAACGGGATGAAGTCGATTTCTCGGGATGGGGGGCGGACATGGGGTCCGCTTTATGGATGCGGGGCATGGCGTTTTACCGGCCGGCCCGACGTCGGGTTGTTGAGCACCGGCGAGATTTTTCTCACCTCCCGCGTCGGCGCGCCACAGAAGGGTCACTGGTTTGGTGCCTACCGGGAGACGCAGGAAATGGCTCTGGAGCCGACCCCGCTGGACGGCCCGGTGACCCCGGGAACGATCTCATTCTTGATCGAGGACGACACCAATCCGGTCCGCCCGGATTGTGGTTATTCCGGGTGGGTCGAGTTGCCCGATCGCTCGATCTACGTGGTACAATACATCACCACCGCCGAAGCGCCCGCCCACAAGGCCTTCATTCGCGGCTACCGAATCTCACCCGGTTACAACGGGCTCGCTCAGGCCCAACCGTGAGTCACTCAACGAAGGCCATATTGTGTTTCGCTGCGCGCGCCGCGCGCATAATTTTGGTTGTTGGGAATCGTCTTGGACCGTGAGCCAACGCAGCCCCCCAATCACCAATCCCAGACGAGGAGTAACCGATGCATTTCCAAAGAACTCAACGGAAGGCAAGGACTCTTGTCAACTCGCGCCGTGCAGCGCCTTTCCAGGGTCCATTGCCAGGATCGTTGACGACGGACTTTAGAACCTCTGCAGCGCCTGCCAGGTTTCCGTAGGAGACAAGCGTCCCCGCGAGTCGGACGCGTGAAGCTCCGATACGTGCCTGTCCGCGACTTGTGTCATCGTTTGCGGCCAAGATAAATGCGTCGTTGGCAGTCTCCGGGTACTCGGCAAGGGCTTCCGCGGCCGCGAGCCGAATGCTTGCGTCAGGGTCGTTGGTCAGTTTCCGCAGGGCCGCCATAGAATTGCGCCAACGTTGTTTCGCTAATGACCCAATTACGCCGAGTCGAAAGACTGGGTCATGGTGACGGCTGAGGGCCTCGATCAAGTAACCAACGGCCACTGGACTTCCGATGCGTTCCAGTGCGCGCCGAGCAGCATCGCGAATCCTCGGATCTTCGAGCGCTTCCTCGAGCGCCGAGGCCTGATCGTCAGAGCCAACTTGACCCAGCAGTTCACAAAGGAGAATACGGGCTTTGACCGAATGCTTGGGACGAGTTGCAATGTCCGTTTCGTCCTGCCCAGTTTGCTTTGCAAGAGTCCGCAAGTACGTCGCATAACCAAACTGTAGATTTGGATCGTCGCTCTGACCCGAAACAGTTGCGGCCAACTCTGCCGCGAGCGAGCCGGCGATTTCTTCCCGCAGCACTGCATCAGACCAGTCGAGTTGATCGACAACGGCCCGCAGTTTTTGCTGGGCGCGGAACGAATTTGACGGATCTACGTCATGCAGCTGATGCACAAGGTCTCGGATTTCGTTCATGTCGTGTTCTCACCAACAGGGCATCGTTCCAGCCGTCGTCAGATCCGCCACGGCGAACGCATGGGACGACGAAGCAAGCGATTCGCAGCTGGATCATCAACGAACGATTCACGATCTACATTCCATGACAGCGCCCGTCCCAGACGAACTGCAAGGTTGGCCAAATGGCAAACCGTTACGGAGCGATGCCCGATCTCCACATCGCCAACCGGTCGCTCCCGGCTGTGGATGCAGTCAATCCAGTTCTCGTAGTGCCGAACGTAACTCTCCAACAGCCGATCGTCGTAGTTCTTTGACTCGGTCGTAATAATGTCAGGATCGGATGCCGAAATCCGTCGCCTGGAAACGGAAATGCGTCCGTCGTCGCCGTAGAGATTCATACTCGAGCCGAAGCTGGATCGCTGCGTCGTGCAAAGCAATTCGATTCCTCCGTGGTTGCCATAGGTAAACCTCACTTCGAATTGACGGAGAACATCGTGCGGACCGCTATCATGGAACTGTCCACTCCCTTCTATCTTGGTCGGGCCAGAGCCGTCTGCTCCGATCATCCATTGAGCAATGTCGTTTTCATGTGCGCCGTGGTCCGTGAGAACGCCACCAGAGTAGTTCGAATACCACCGGAAAAGATAGTTGCATCGGTTGGGTGTGTAGTCGACGTATGGCGACGGCCCTAGCCAGAAATCCCAATCTAGATACGATGGCGGAGTCTGCGCCTGTTCCCACGTACCCTGCGGCGATTGGCCAAGGTGAGTCGTGACTCTCCGGAGTTTACCGATCCTGCCCGCCTGCACGAGAGAATGGGCTCGGCGGTAGTAGTAGTTGTCCGACCGCTGCTGACTACCGGTTTGAAAGACCGTTCCGTACCGCCGGGCGGTCGCAACGAGCGTCTTGCCTTCGGAAATCGTGAGGGTCAGCGGTTTTTCGCAGTAAATGTCCTTGCCGGCTTCCATCGCCGCAACGGCAATTACTGCATGCCAATGGTCGGGCGTCACGATGACTACCGCGTCGATGTCGGACCGATCAAGCAGGTTCCGAAAATCCTTGTAGACGGCCACCCTTTTGCCCCGTTGCGCGTGAATGTCACGCGCCGCCATCTCGCGATGGATTTGATTGACGTCACAGACTGCCGCAACTTCTACTCGGGGATTGGGGAGCAGCAGACGGTTTAGGTGCTGGCGACGGCCAAAGTCGCCTGCGCCGATCAAACCCACGACCAGTCGCTCACTCGCAGCTGGTGCCGCGGACGCTGACATCCAAGCGGTCGTGCCGACCGACGCTACCCCCGTGGCAGCGCCTTGGAGAAACCGGCGACGATCCAGGCTTGCAGGTACTGCCATGGTTGACTTCTCCGGCTGCAGGCAATCTAAGAAAACGTAACTGTTTAGATTGCAGTGTTTCTATCAGTTTGACGGTCGGAATTGCAACTGCCGAAACTAGTTTCGCTTCGACGCAAGTAAAGCCGTCAGAGCGTTGAAGGCGGTCTTGTTAGACCGTTTTGACGTTGCTTACCCGAAGTACGACGTCATCGGCGCCGAGCTACCGTTCGCCACATGAATCCAAATGTGTACGTGAGGGCTCCCACGAAAATACCAGACGAACGATGGGCCCTCGAGACGCCAATTGTCCCATTCCTCGTCGAGTCCCATGTCGTGCTCATTGTAGAATGCGAGACTGCATTTTTCGAGCCCTCCCTGTTTCTGTAGGCAGTCGTACACTTGGTCCCGGTAGCGCTGTTGGTAGGGTTCGACGAGACCTTCCAGCAACTGCGCGACTGCCCGCTGTTGCTCCGTTGCCATTCCGGAGACCGGCATGCCGGGCAACTGCCGTTTAGGACCGCGAAACCTGATATCAGCTTCGCGAGAGAGGTCCCATGGATCATCAGGCAGTACGTTGCTCCGGTCGATTTCGCCTCCCGATTGATAATATGGCATTCCCGTTCGGACGAGGGCTTGTTGTCGGTGCTTCCTATCCAATCCCTGGTAGACCAGGTTTGCCAGCAGGGCCTGATGCCAGAAGAGATTTCCTGGGTGTCCGACCTTTTCGTAGAAGCCGCTAGGCTGATGACCATGGCTGATGGGACCGTCAAAGGCCGCGGCCGAGACCAAGCCGTAAGTCGCTCGGAGCGTCAGGTGAAAACCGGTGACAACACAAAGACAACGGCCGCTCTCCGGGCTCCCAAAGAATGCCAGGCTTTGAAGCTCACCCCAAGGCTTGCCGGAGTCATCGGTAGCTTGCCGCATGATCTTCTGCGTCCAGCCGGGACTAAGGACTGAATCCAGTACATCGACAACCAGTCCGCGTTGCTCCTCGGTATAGAAGTCGTCGGCGAGCATGTGTGGTGTGATCAACCAAGCGTTCGAGACGTGCGTTCGGAGAAGCACTCCTTTCGGATCGGGAATGGTGAGCGGCTTTCGTCCGTACTTGATATTCACGCGATGGTCCCAATCGAAACAGACATCCCCTCTTTGCCGCACGGAGAGTGATTGATAAAGCTCTGCGATCGGTGAGTTTCGACGGTCCGCCAGACGTGAAGCCCACGCGGTCGTTGCAGTCGAGGCGGCAGCGGTGCCAGCCACTCCTTTAAGAAACAAGCGACGGTTCATCGATATTTGGCATGTGCCGCCGCGGTCGCGTGGTTCCATGGTCGCCTTCCCATTAACCGATATTTCCCATTTGGGTTGAGCTTTGGAACCAATCCAGGCTCGAAGTGTCGCGATTATAACAAGCTGCGCCCCCTCCGCGTCTAGCGCGGCGGGATTTTTCTCCATTTCCGCACCCGTTGACCTGATTCCTGAATTCCCATCGCCGGAATCATGGCCCGCCAGGTGCCTCGGTCGGGCTTCGACGCTCGTAGTGCGCGGACCTTTCCCCCCAGCATCCAGCATTTGGGCCGCCTCAGGCTCCTACGCGCCGCACCCAGCGACGACCGGCGGCGGCAACGCCAACCGCTCGATGCGGTCGAGGATCGCGGCGAACAAGTTCCGCGTCACAGCCACTTCGGCAAGTTGGAACGTCACGTATTTCGAGTGCCGCGTCACCTTCGCTCCGATCTTGACGAGTGTCTCTCGTAGCGTTGTCAGCGACCAGTGCTTCACATCACGGGGCAGGGCCAGTCGCCGCAGGAAGTTTGCCAGGTTGTAGGCCAGGGCAAACAATTGCAACCGTGTCTGGTTGTCCTTGAAGGTGCCGCAGGAGAGCTTCTTCCACTTGACTGCGTTCTTGCCTTCTTTGATCCACTGCTCTGCGGTGCCACGTCCGTTGTAGAACTTGACCACGTTCTTGCACCGCTTGTTCAAGTTGGTCACGATAAAACCGACGCGCGGGAACAACTCGCCCTGGTGCCACTCGACCTTGGCTACCACACGACGCGGCTGATGCCAAGATTTCGTCTGGTATTGGAAGCTGTGATAAAACACCTTGGGTTTATAAGAAGGTCGTCCTACTGGGCGGGTGAGAAGATGCTGGATTTCGCGCTCCAATACCGCGTTGGCCTTGATGCGAATGGCGTAGTGATAACCTTCTTTCTCCAGCAGACGGTACAGCGCCGGATTAGCAAAGGCCGCGTCGCCGCGAAAGCAGGTACACTCGAAGTGCCCATTGTAGGCCGTGCCCTCCACGTCCGACAGCTTGAGGGCCTGGCACGCCAGTTGCTAAGACATTGATGATGGGGTCTTGCCGTTCACAATGGGGAGCGCTTACATTGGCACGATAGATACGAACCGAGAACAGCTAATCGGCGACATCGATTTTGTGCGCATCAGTGATGACGCCTTGACACCCAATGAATTTTTGTCAAGATATCCCTGAGCCGTCGACGGCGATTTTGGCCGTATTGGGGGCCTTGTGCTTGGTCGTCTGGCGAAAGCGAAAGCAAGCTGCCTAGGTGCACTGCACTGCCGAATATCCTGAATGACCCACGGGCTGCTACCAGCCCGTGGGTCATCAGTGGCACCAGCGATAGTCGGTCCAAACGCTCTGTGACGAGAATGCCCCAGGCGTCCATCGCCGGTCGGGCAACCGCAGCGATGACGAGATGGTGGATACCAACAATTGCTTCCACCGAAATCAAACCGTCGAATTAGGGAGTCAGCAAGGTTCCCGCTCAGGAGATCCGTATGGATACGCAACTCCGTGTTAGGGGTCGCGAAACTCGGATTACACTGCGGATGTATACCTTCCGCCGGTCCCGACACGGTTTCACCCTGGTGGAGTTATTGGTGGTGATCGCCATTATATGCATTCTCACTAATCGTTAAGGCGCTCATCATTCCCTCGGGGTTCTTGGGATGGGACGAGTTCTCCTACACCATAGCCCAAGATGTCGTGACCAGATCCTAGGCAAACACTTTCGGCCGAACGATCAATAGGCCCTTTGATAATAAGGAGTTACGTGAGTACCTTTTTTACACCCCACGGGGAATGGTGCCGAGGTGGCGGGGGAAGCGCTCGTCGTTTTCGGCAGGAAGGACGTCCGCGTCGGTCACGGGATGTCCACCTCGGGCGATGATAGAGACATTCTTGAACTCGATACCCGCAATGGCAGCGTCCGGCTTGCCCCATATGACACAGGGCATCTCGCGGCCCTTGAAATAGGAGTAACAGTCGCTCGCCCTGATGTTCTCGAAGGTAACGTTTCGTATCGAGCCCCGTTGGTAAGCGCCCTCCGGCACCCGCGCGACATCGGAGATTTTAATGAAGATAGGCGAAAAGGTCTTTTCCATCTTGAGCATTTGGTGTATATCGGGGGTATGAAACTGTGCAATTTCGACGTGTAGCGGACAGCGGGGAGATGGGTTTCACCTAACCGTGGTGGGGTACGCTACGGGAATTTTCGAGGGGAAACGCCACCCAGGGCCACGGAGTGCGCGCAGGTTTTTTCGGATGAATCAGTGTTGTAACCAATTTCGCCATAGACCGTGATAGAATAGCAGTACGAGGCTAGTTTGGTGCTCGCCCGTGTGGAGGGAGACGCATTGAGACTCCTATTAACTCGTGGTTGCGGCGAAAGCGTGACACGGTGATGCATTTCGAAACAAAGACAAGTGGATCGTCCGGAATCGCTACCATCGCTCATCGAACGGCTGAACAGTGTTTTCACCAGAATGGATGTGCCCTACGAGGCGATTCTAGTCCACGACGCCAGCCCGGACGAGTCCTGGCACGTGATGAAGAAGCTGCGAGCTGAAGATCCGCGCGTGAAGATCATCCAGCACATGCGGAACTTTGGGCAGCACAAGGCCACGCTTTGCGGGATGGTGTACTCCAAAGGCGAGTTTGTGGTAACCATGGACGACGACCTTCAGCATCCTCCGGAAGAAATCCCCAAACTCTTTGAGGCGCTCAACGAGGATCATGATGCCGATGTCGTCATAAACGCAGCTTGTTCTTCCTATGTCCCTCATCAAGGGCCTTTGTACTTCCTGTCCGCTAACTTCAGGCGTGGCGGAACCATCCCGGACTCTCCTTGTTGTACATCATGCTTCGATGTAGGAAGGTGAAACGCTGTCTGGAGAACCGTGAGCATCAAAAAAAGCGATTTCTGCCCTACCGTTACGCCGCATAAGAGCCCAGAGTTGGGACCCGGCGCTTCGCGTCTGGGCCAAGACGAAATCGACGAGATACTTCGCGTGCTCGTCAGCGGCTCCCTCTCTCGGGATTACGGGCCAGATCGTCAAGACACCGTACTTCGCTTCGAGGCGCGCTTCGCCCACCGGATGCAAGTCGAGCACGCCCTTGGAGTCACCTCGGGCACCGCGGCTCTGCGAGTCGCCCTGGTCGCAGGAGGGGTCGGCCCCGGAGACGAGGTGATCGTTCCGAGCTGCACCCACGTATCGACTGCCGGCGCCGCAGTGCTTTTGGGTGCGGTGCCGGTGTTTGCTGAGATCGACGAATCGCTCAACCTGGATCCCTCCCTCCTGGAGCAGGTCATTACCTCACGAACCAAAGCGATCGTCCCGGTGCACGTGAGTGGAGTCCCGTGCCAAATGGACCGTATCCTCGAGGTTGCACGAGCCCGGAAACTCCTCGTTGTGGAGGACTGCGCCCAGAGTTGTGGTGCGAGCTATCTGGGGAAGCCCATCGGAACCTGGGCAGACCTCGGTGCATTCAGCCTGCAATTCGGGAAAGTCATCACCGCGGGAGAAGGTGGCGTGGTCACCACGAACAACCCGAACTTATACGAGCGGGCGATTCGGTTTCATGATCAGGGGGCGTTTCGAACTCACAGCCGTCGATTGTCCACTGCACCGACGCTCGAACCCTTCGTCGGGGACAACCTTCGTATGTCTGAGCTCACCGGTGCCATCGCGCTTGCACAGCTGAGGAAACTCGATGAAATCATCACGCGACTCCGTTCGCTACATGGTGCCTTCGTCGAGGCGACCTCCGGGCTTCCGGGCATCCGGCACCGCCCATGCAACGATCTTGACGGACATCTCGGGCTACACTGGTCCATTGTGTTCGACGATCGGGAGACGGCTTCTCACGTCCGAGAGCAGCTTCGGCAACTCGGACTCACCACGCGCCTGCCGTATGGTGGACGTCCCGTCTACAGTCAGGCCCAGATTCGGGAGCGCGCAACCGCAACCGAAAGCTCGAATCCGTGGACGAGAACGGGCGTCGAACGACGATACGAACCCGGGCTGTGTCCCCGGTCCGAGGATCTGCTCCAGCGTGTCGTCATCCTGATGCGGGCCAACCCGCGGCTCGACGCAAGCGATGTGCAGCGAGTGGCTGACGCACTTCGCGCCGTGGCGTTAGGCGGTCGGTGATGCGCTCGCTCGGCCTTGGCCTCATCGGATGCGGCGAGGTCGTGTTTCGTGAAACGGCTCCGGCCATCCAGGCTGCTGGAAACGCTCATTTGGTGCGCGTCATGGATATCGATGTGGGTCGGGCAGCCTCCGTGGGTAACGACTGGGGGGTGCCTCACACCACAAGCCTCGATGAGGTCCTTGCCGATTCCAAAGTGGATGCCGTCGTGGTCTCTACGCCGCACCACCTCCACGTAGAGCAAACCCTGCTGGCGTGTCGAGCGGGGAGGCACGTCATCTGTGAGAAGCCCCTGGCGACCAGCCTGGAGGATGCAGACGCGATGATTGCCGCCTGCCGTAATGCGAAGGTGCAGCTTGGCGTTGCGCTGTGCTCTCGTTACCGGGACAATGCCATTCAGGCTCGAGCACTGGTGCAAGAGGGCGCCATTGGCCAAGTGATTGGCATACACCTCAGTCTCATTGGCTACAAGGCTGAGTCGTACTGGACCGGCGGCTATTCGGAACGTGGACACAGCACTTGGCGGTTGTCAAAGGCCAAGGCGGGCGGTGGTGTGTTGATGATGAATCTTCTACACGACATTGACCGCCTCTGCTGGATCACCCAATGCGTGCCACGTCGTGTCTCCGGCGAGCTCGATACCTTTTGCACCGATGCGGACGTCGAGGACTACGTGTCGGCCACGTTACGCTTCGACAACGGTGCCATAGGAACGCTTAACGCGACCTCCTGTGCAGTGGGTCGACGCGGTGACGGACACCGAATCGTCGGTACACGAGGTCAGATCGTCTTCCCCGATCACCATTCCCTCCGTGTCTACCTTGCCGAAGGGACCCGAGAATATCCTGCCGAGGAATGGACCGAGGTTCGTTCTACTGCTGGCCCGTCTCCTCGACAGGTCTTCATCGAGCGTTTCGCTGAGGCTGTTTCGAGCGGGACCGACGTAGACATCAGTGGAGTCGACGGCCGACAGTGCCTTCAGGTCGTGCTGGCCACCTACGAGTCTGCTCGGCAGGGCACAGCTATAGAGATACCTATCCCCTTGACGAGCGTGCCTTCGGTGGATGTCATAGCGACCCGCGGTGGCGACTCCTATGTGAAAACATGAGCTGTGTCCTAGTAACTGGAATCGGTGGGAACATTGGGTTGGATCTCGCCCGGAGTCTCAAGAGAGCAAGTCACCGCGTGGTTGGGACCGATGTCGACCCGTTGAATCTCGAGCTTGGCCGACGTGTCGCCGATTCTGTCTACCTGATTCCGAGAGCTAGCGAACGGGGGTTCGTCGAGGCCTTCAACACCATCTGCGAGCGCGAGTCCGTGTCGTTGGCGTTCAGCAATCCCGATGTGGAAATCCAGCACATCGTCGCGCATCGTGACAATCTCGCCGCCCCTTTGTTTCTCGTCGAGGGGCATCTCGTTGAGCTCTTCGCCGACAAGCTACGAACTGCCGAGTTCCTCCGTAGTCACGCGAAAGTGCCCATGGGCTATGCCGTCGCTGGTGAGTCGGATCTGGTTGCATGCGTCCAGCAACTCGGAACGCCCTACTGGCTCCGCGCTCGCGAGGGCGTGGGGGGCGCGGCAGCATTTGCATTGAACACCCGGACGATGGTGTGAAGTGGATGCGCTTCTGGCGCCGGTATTCTTGGTCGTGGATGGCCCAGGAGTACCTGCCTGGCAGGAACTATGGTTGGGTGGGCTTGATAAAGGACGGAAAACTGGTCAGTTCGGGGGCCATGGAACGACTACAGTACTTGATGTCACATATCTCGGCCTCGGGAGTGACCGGCAATGTTCGGCTGGCGCGTACTGTGCACGAGATAGCCGTCAACGAGGTCTGCGAGCGGGTTTGCTCGCTCCTGGGATCGGTCACGGGCGTCGTGTCCATTGATCTGCGTGAAGATGTCCATGGCGAGCCTTGCGTTACGGAGGTGAGCCCACGCTTCGCAGGGCGCCCGTGGCTCTATACTTGTGCAGGAGCCAACTTCCCCGATGCGGTCGTGCGAATCGTCCAAGGTGAGGAAGTCAACCTACCCCGTCGGAACCCACCGGAGGCAAAGTGGCTGGCAATTCGTCAGGTCGACGTCGAACCGGTCGTGATCCGCGAAGTTGACATCAAACGGAGTGGGAAGGGCGAGATCGCACAATGATCCGGCCAACCGAGGTCCTTCGTGCCCGTGTGCGGCGGTTCGTCGAAGACGAGCTCGATGTAGACTTCGACAGTGATAACATCACCGACGACACGGACCTCTTCGCCGAACGTATCGTGGATTCACTGAAGTTTGTGGCGCTGGTCGAGTTTTCCGAATCGCTGGCCGGAAGTCCACTGTCCTTACAGGATCTGGAACCCGCCTCGTTGGCCACCGTGAATCGTATCGTTGGGCTGATCGAACGGCTTGCGTCGGAGGTTCCTTGAGGGCTTCGACTATTGTCGGTTCGGTACAGAATCATGCCGACCGGCGCCCCGAAGCGCCGGCTCTGCTCGTAGCCGGTGAGCGCGTGACCTATGGGACGCTTGCGAGGCGTGTTGGGGCAACCTGTGTCTGGTTCCAACAGCGTGGGGTGGATGTCGGAGATCGCGTCGTTCTCTCGGCAAGTCCGAGTGTAGCCTTTGTGGTCGCCTACCTCGGTGTTCACGCAGCGGGTGCCATTGCTGTTCCCGTCGCAACCGAAGCACATGACCAGAGGGTTCGATGGACGGCTGGCACCGTGGGCGCCACGTTCGCCCTTCTGGTACGTCGTCTGGAGGACATGCCCTGTTTGTGTGCCTCACTCCAAGACTTACCGAACGCTCGCTCGCTCGCCACGGACTGGGAGGAACCCAGATCCACGGAAATCGCGGACGTACTGTTCACGACGGGTACCACCGGAACACCCAAGGGAGTGATGCTCAGCCATCGCAACGTCTCTGCCGCCGCGGATCATATCAACCTGGACGTAGGCAACCGCGAGCGTGATCTGGAAGCGAGTCCCCTTCCTGTGAGCCACGCCTTTGGTCTGGGCCGACTGCGTTGTGTGCTTCGTCGGGGGGGGGCCGTCGCGCTGCTTCCCGACATCAGCGATCTCAGTGCCCTGTTTGAGGTGTTGGACGACTACGGAGCCACGGGGCTCTCTTGCACCCCAGCCGGTCTGGCGCTCATCGAGCGGCTCACCGGACAACGGCTCGGCGGGTACTCGGAACAGCTCAAGTACGTTGAGATTGGCAGCGGGCCCATGCCCTTGGTACAGAAGCAGTGGCTCCAAGCAATGCTCCCGGGGACCCCGCTGAAGCTCCAGTATGGCCTTACAGAAGCGGCCCGGTCGATATCTCTGGATCTCGGTGTCGCCCCCGAGCATCTCGATACTCTCGGGATTGCCTCCCCAGGAGTGCGCATCCGTATCGCTGACGCGGATGGTCACCAACTTGCCACAGACATGACCGGTGAGATACAGATCGCTGGGGACCACGTGATGCAAGGGTATTGGAGGGATCCCGAGCTTAGCCGCCGGGCGCTTGCGGGTGGCTGGATGCATACGTCAGACATGGGGTTGCAGGATGAGCATGGATTCTATCGACTGCTTGGTCGCTCTAGTGAGATCATCAATGTCGGCGGGTTCAAAGTTAGCCCGGTCGAGGTCGAGCAATGGCTTCAGAAACACCCGGGCATCGTCGATTGCGCCTGCACCGGAATGGCTGACCCCGAGAATATCCGAGGCGAAGTGGTGCGGGCCTGCATTGTTGCAGCCCCTTCAGGCCCGACTGATCGTGAGTTACGTCGCTACCTGCGAGACAAGGTCGAGGCCTATGCTGTGCCCGTCCGCTTCGATCGCGTCGACACCATCCCCAGGTCCTACTCGGGCAAGATCCTGCGGGCCAAACTACGCCAGCTGTAGCCATGGTTTGTTTTCCCCGCTCAGATGCAGCTCGTGAGGTGCTGGAGTGACGGTCTCACTACGCCGCGCTGCATTGGCCGACAAAACCTCGATCTTTCGTTTCATCGAGCGCGCTTGGCCCTCACGATGGATGTACAAGGCTCCTGCACGTTGGGAGTGGGCCTTCGAGCACAACCCCTTCCTCGCCGGGGGGGCTCCTCCCGTCTGGATTGCCGTCGACGACGACACTGGAGAGGTCGTCGGGCAGAGTGCGGCCTGGCCCGAGCGCTTGCAGGTCGGTGACGCGGTCCACTCCGCCAGCTGGGGTGCCGACTTTTTCGTTCTACCTGCCTACCGCCACCTCGGAATTGGTCCCCGTATACAGAAGATGAAGGTCGAGGCACACGATCTCTTCATGAGTTTGTCGATGGCACAGGACAGCCGGCGGATCAATGAGTGGCTCGGCATGCGTCCGTTCCCCCCCGTGTATCTGTACCGTTGCCTGGAGATACCCAGCCTCCCCGCCGTGCCTGCAGGTTGGAGTCTCGAGGTGGTCGACTGCTTCCCCGCCTCAGTCGACAATTTGTGGCGAGATCTAGCACCGCGTTCTGGCTTGGCGATTCGTCGGGACGCCGCCTTCCTCAACTGGAAGTTCCGAGACCAGCCTCTGGCGGACCATGATTGCTACCTCCTGTACCGGCGAGGCACGTTGTGCGGCTACTTGGTGCTGCGCGTGACTCGCCCCCCTGAGTCCCCCATGGTCGTTCTCGTCGACATGCTGGTAGACGACACCGACGCGGCGGCCCTCGATGCTGCACTCCGGTTCACATTCGACTGCGCTCGAGCGCGAGCGATCACCGAGGTGCGCGGTGCAGCTTCGTCGCCAAGGTACCGAGCGGCCTACGAACGCAACGGCCTCGCCCCCGTTGCCCAGACGACACCGATGATCGGGTGTCGTCCCGGCACTTCCGCCGCTTCGGCGATCGAAGGTGCGCGGCACTGGTTCCTCTCCAAAGGCGACCACGACTGGGATCAATACCCGCTCGCCGATCGCATTCCGTGAGGGGACGTGTCACAGACCGGACAAGTGCCGGGCCCCCTCAATCAGCAAAGGAAGATTGGACTACGTTTGTTCGTCGTGGGAAGGAGTAGCCGCGGCAATGCGATGCAGGACCTAGATGAATGGGCTCGCTCGTCTGAAGAAAGCGAATTCCACGCGTCAAACATTGGAACTAGCTCAATCGAAGCAGACGCCGTCGTTATAGCGCGCAATTAGTTCTGCAAATTCCGTCGGATGTGGGCACTAGCTGCAGCAACGGCAGAGGGGGCGTTTTGCATCCACGCTACACCGTTCATTGCCGGGCCGAGATCATCGAAACCACTGTCATTCATTCTGTCGTGCACGGTATACTCAACCTTGTGGCAAACAGCATTTGGAATATATTAGGGGTATGAAACTGTGCAGTTTCGACGTGTAGCGGGGAGATGGGTTTCACCAACCGTGGATGGGTACACTATGGGAGTTTTCGAGGGGAAACGCCACCCAGGGGGACGGAGTGCGCGCAGGTTGCTTGACGAGGGTGACCGCATCACTCCAATGAACGGGGCCTCGCTTGAGGATCGAACGCCACGTGCGCACCTTTGAATGTGGTGGAATTCACATCGCGGTGACGAGTGAATGCCCGGAAGACCTCTCCTGGATTGCCGAATTCTTCGTGGAGACGTCCGACGACCCCGAACCCACATGTCGAATCGATCTTCGTGTGGATCCCGATCACTATCGAAGCCTTCTGGCGGAGTGCCGTGCTTCGTCGCTTCACCAGGTAGATTGCCTCACATGCGACGGGCACACCGAACGCCTTCCCGCTCATCGAGCCGAATCAGGAGCCTTTGTCGTGCTGGACGAAGGGAGATCGGCCATTTATCGAGTCCGCAACGATCCACCCTCTACGATGGTCCTGACGGCGAACCGATCACCCAAAACCAAGAAGATCGCTCTGAAGGTTCTGCGCGAGTACGCGATAAACCATCTCCACACCGACGGTGCCCTTGTCCTTCATGCTGCGATCCTACGCTTTGGATGGCGCGGCATCGGACTGGTGGGCCCAAAGGGGGCGGGGAAAACCACGCTGCTGGTTCACCTCTTGCGCGAACCACACACAGCCTTCATCTCCAACGATCGCGCCTCAATTCGGCTTGGAGAGGCGACGCCCATCGCATCTTCGCTTCCTACAATCGTGTCCGTGGCTCCTGGAACGGTTGCCAGATTCACGCACCTCCGCCAAAGGCTTGCACTGCCGCCCTATCTACGCCCAGTGGAGGCACCTCTGCGGTCCCTCAGCCTCACATCCCTGCAGTTGGTGGAGTTACTCGACGCGCCGCGCACTGCGACTGCGCCCCTGAACACGCTGGTGTTCCCCCGCTTCGACCCGCAAGTTCAGGGCGTCTCTCTAGCTCGACTACCCCAGCAGCAGGCCGCTCGCCGTTTTCGCGAGCAGGTCCTCCAGCCCCCTGCTGGCTGCGACCGATTCAGTATCTTCACCGCGGGAGGGGGTGTGCACACGGCATCGATAGGTGGCGAGGAGGCCCTGTGCCTCAAGATCACCTCCCGCGTCGCGTGCTTTGAATGTCGGATCGGTCGCGATGCCTACGCTACAAGCTCGCCCCACTCCCTGCTTCACGATGTCACCCGGGATGTGGCGTGATGAAGACCCGATTGATCACGGGGGGCTTTGTTAGCGGCCCTCGATTAGTTCCGCCTCACAGCACTGTCAAAGCTGTGCTCGTAGCCACATGATGATGTCCAGCGAAAAACGACGGTCCCTGATTCGCGAATTCCTCACGCCCCGCTTTTCCACATCCCAGATGGACGTCGGTGATAACGGCGTACGAGCAACAGATGTGCTCGGCTCCGGACGCGTCGAGGCCCTAGGTCGCTTTCTCGAGTCGACATTCTCTATTGCGCTTCGTCCCGGCGACCTCGATCCTTCAACGGTCTGCAACATCGAGCAGCTCGAGGCCTTGGTCGTTCGCCGCCGACGGGATCGGTGGCACGAGCTGGTCGATGCGACGACTGAAAAACGTGTGCTGCTTGCTCCTCATTATTCGGATGCCGACTGGTACCGCCCTGAACGCTGTACCTTCCACCCCACCGAAGATCACCTCCACGGAACAGCCGCGGAGGGGATCGATCCCGTGCTCGAATATGTCCTAAAGGGATGGACGCCGCAATCGCCATTCATCGACAGCTCGATGCCCATCTGCACCATCGGTAGTTGTTTCGCGACGCACATCGTCGCCTACCTGCTGGAGCATGGCTACCATGTCCTCGGCTCCGCGCCGCTCCTCCAGAACATCCGGGCGCCGGTGAACACCCCGGCCGCGATGAGACAGATCCTGTCCTGGGTTGTCGAAGACGAGGACGCCATCGAGCCCATCTGGTACGACGACGCAGAGGCCGTCGCTTCCATCCGCGATCAGCATCGAGCCCGAATCCGCAGTGCGTTCGATGTGGCCGATTGCTTCATTCTCACGTTTGGACTGAGCGAGCTTTGGTACGATAAGCAGACAAAGGCGGTCTTTCTCCGTGCGATTCCGCCCAGTCAGTTCGATCCGGAACGCCAGGGGTTCAAAGTCGCGTCCTTCCAAGAGACCAAGCGCGACATCGCAGCGATCGTCCAGATCTTGCACCGGCTGCGCCCGCAGGCCCCAATCGTGATGAGTCTGTCTCCCATCGCGCTAAAGGCGACTTTCCGCCGAGAATCGTGCATCACGGCGAACTGCGTATCCAAGTCTATTCTCCGGGCAGCGATCGATGAGTTCTACCGAGACTACGGCGGAGGCGACACCTCGGGTCTGTACTACTGGCCCGCCTACGAGATTGTGGAAAAATTCTGCGTGGACCCCTACAAACCGGACGAGCGCCATCTGACGCCCGATGCCACCGCGCTCGTCATGCGCGAGTTCATGCGCCACTATCTGGTCCCGAACGACTGAACGCTTTTTGACGAGCCAATAGGAGTTGCAGTGCGAATCTGGATCGACATTCGAACCCCCAAGCAAGTGCTGTTCTTTCATTCGCTTGTGCGGCGACTAGGCCAGGAGCACACGGTGCTGTGTACATCCCGGTGGTATCGAGAGCTCGTGGGTCTGGCGAAGCTCCGCGGCTTCGACGAGCTCGAGATGTTCGCCAATTATGGAGGGGCAAGCCTTCGCGGTAAGCTAGACGCGGCGATTACTCGTATGGCGATGCTCACCGAGCGCGTGGCCAGCTTTGGTCCCGATCTAGCGATTAGTCACGGCTCACCTGACGCGACCCGGGTAGCCTTTGGCCTCGGCATTCGCCAAATCGGCTTTTCCGACGCCCCCCACGCAACGGTGGTCGGCCGGCTGTGTGTACCGCTCCTCGATCGACTCCTCACGCCGTGGGTCATTCCGAAGCCAGCGTTTTCTTGTCGCGGAATCCCCGAGGAGCACATCATCCACTACCGGGCCATCGATGCAGCGGTGATCGTTCGCGCGGGAGCTGATGCAGTTCCGCGGTCGGCATTCGGCTTGTCGGGGCGACCGACCGTGTTGTTTCGAACGGTCGAGGACAAGGCAGCCTATGTCACGGGACCGTCGCAGTCAGACGCCATCCTGACCCGCCTTCTCGACGCGTTTTCGAATTGCAACATTCTTGTACTACCTCGCTACGAGGACCAGATTGAGTCCCTGCGGTCAGCATTTCCACGAGACCTGGTGGTGCTAGGTGATGTAATTGACGCCCAGCAACTGCTTCCGCACGTGGATGTCTTCGTGGGGTCGGGAGGGACTATGACCGCGGAGGCTGCCCTGATGGGTGTGCCCACCGTTTCCTACGACGGGGTTCCCAACTACTACGAGCAATATATCGTTCGGGAGAACCTTGCGAGACGCGCCCGAGAGCCCGAGGCCATCGAATGTGCGGTGCGTGACCTCCTATCGGCGGATCGTCCGACTCTGCTGCGTCGTGCCAGGCAATCCCTCGACGCGATGGAAGACCCCTTTGACGTGTTGCTGAAAGTGATGGATGACTTGTGTGAGCCAAGCGTTGGAGGTTGACCCTGGAAAAGGGCACCGAGAGTGGGTGAAGCCCCCCTACCTGTCTTCGGAAAACCTGCTGGGGTTCTTGTACCACGCCGTCTCCAACCGTCCGATGCCGCATGTGCGTTGGCTTTATGACTACAAATCACTCGACGAGTTTGATGAGGACCTGTCTTACATTGAGCATTTCTACCGCGTGCCCGCACGCGATGAACTAGAGCGATACCTCGCTGGGGAACGTCCCGTCATGCCGTGCTGTCATCTGTCCTTCGATGATGGACTTGCGCAAACTACGCAGATTGTTTGGCCGCGAGTACGCAAGCTCGGATGGACGGCGTTCTTCTTCGTCGTGACCGATAGCATCGAGAATCGCAGCGCGATGTATCGTCACGTGGTATCGCTGTGCATTGACCGCCTGGAGGGCTTTCCATCAGAAAGGCGCATCGAACACCTCGAGGCGCTCGGAAGTCTAGCCGGAACCCCCCTCGACGGCTTCGAGGGCTTCGCACGCTGGATCAAGGGGCTGGGGTCTCGAGACGCGCAACCGCTAGCGCAGGTGTGTAGTGTTCTCGGTGTAGATGTGAATCGCTTCCTACTGGAGGAACGCCCTTATCTGACGGCTCATGCGCTGCAACAGCTAGCCGACGAAGGGGCCATCGTCGGTGCCCACTCCCGGAGCCATGCTCGGCTGGGCACGCTTGGCGATCCTCGCACCGTCGAGGAGGAAATCGTTGGCTCGTGCGAGGTCATCCGCGACCTCACCGGCGCTCAGCGAGTGCCGTTTGCGTTTCCGTTCTCGGGGGCCGGCGTGGATCGGGCGCTGCTCAGTAACATCATGCGGAGAAATCCATTCGTAGGGCCGTTCTTCGACGTGCACGGCTTTCGCAAAGACGAGCCATTTGTCCTGCATCGCATTGCCGCGGATACTCCTTCCCACAACGAACAAATGCAGTCCAATCTTCCTTTGCTGATTGAGCGGGCCCGGCGCTTGTCCGGTCTGTGACACGTCCCCTCACGGAATGCGATCGGCGGAGGAAGCCCGTCACACCCTTTGAAAAGAGTCTCAAGAACGTCGGATGTTATCGCTCGGTACAAGAAGTATGGTGCGATTTGAATGAGGAAATCGCCGTCAATGTTGAAATTTAATCTGGGCCGCGGCGGTGATCCAACAGGACCTCGGGATGTCAACGCGCCGCGGCCCCAAGAACTTCTTAGCTTGACGGGCTCCGATCTCTACGAGATGATCCGCGGTCTTCCGGACACGTTGACCGAAGTCACAGAGATCACCACCGAAGCATTCGTGACACTTGGACCCCGCGCGTACAGAGTCGATTTGGCAGACGGGACCGCGGTCAAGGCGAGGCGTTTTGGATCGGTCCAAACGGCACGACAGGTCGAAGTGCTGCTCCGAGCCCTGGGAACGGAGCACTTTCCCACGGTCCTGGGACGCCGAAACACGGCTCTTCTGCTCGAATGGATCCCCGGAGAAGCGATCGAGAGGGGTGCCATCCGCAGCGACACTCTTCGGCAATGCGGGGCGATCATGGGTCACATCCACAGCGCACCGCTCCCCGACGACTTCCGTGAGATCACATCGTGGACGCCCGCACACTACGCATCCGCTTTGCACACCAAGCTCCAACGACTTCGCGACGCAAATCTGCTCAGCATTTCAGAAGCCGATCGCCTTGCCGCGTTGGCCTCGTCACACATGCCCGAGGTGAGCACGATAGGCATTATCCACCGCGACTTCTGTGGCGAAAACTTGATTGTCGATTCGCAGGGAAAGGTGTGGGTCATCGACAACACAAGCCTCGCTGTCGGATCGACGGAGTTCGATCTGGCGCGCACATGGTATCGATGGCCGCTCCGTAAAGAAGAACGCGCTGTCTTTCTCGAGGCCTATGCGTCGCGTCATCCCCTCGCGAAAATCGAGAATTCGTTCCCCTTCTGGGTGGTCGCGGCCATCGTCGCCTCAGCAGCCTACCGTCTGCAAAGAGGGAACCCCAACCTCGATATGCCTGCCGCCGGTCTGCGCAGGTTGCTTGACGAGGGTGACCGCATCACTCCAATGAGCGGGGGCCTCGCTTGAGGATCGATGCCCACGTTCGCACCTTTGAATATGGTGGAATTCACATCGCGGTGACGAGTGAACGTCCGGAAGACCTCTCCTGGATTGCCGAGTTCTTCGTGGAGTCGTCCGACGATCCAGAACCCACATGTCGAATCGATCTTCGCGTGGATCACGATCACTATCGAAGCCTTCTGGCGGAGTGTCGTACTTTGTCGCTTCACCAGGTAGATTGCCTCACATGCGACGGGCACACCGAACGCCTTCCCGCTCATCAAGGTGAATCAGGAGCCTTTGTCGTTCTGGACGAAGGAAGATCGGCCATCTATCGGGTTCGCAACGATCCACCCTCTACGATGGTCCTGACGGCGAACCGATCACCCAAGACCAAGAAGATCGCTCTGAAGATTCTGCGTGAGGACGCGATAAACCATCCACACCGACGGTGCCCTTGTCCTTCATGCTGCGATCCTACGGTTTGGAGGGCGAGGCATCGGACGGGTGGGCCCAAAGGGGGCGGAGAAAAACCACGCTGCTCGTTCACCTCTTGCGCGAACCACACACAGCCTTCATCGCCAACGCTGGCAACCGTTCCAGGAACCACGGACACGCTGCGCGTGACTCGCCCCCCCCGAATCCCCCATGGTCGTTCTCGTCGACATGCTGCGCTCCGGTTCACATTCGACCGCGCTCGAGCGCGAGCGATCACCGAGGTGCGCGGTGCAACTTCGTCGCCAAGGTACCGAGCGGCCTACGAACGCAACGGCCTCGCCCCCGTTGCCCAGACGACACCGATGATCGGGTGTCGACCAGGCACTTCCGCCGCTTCGGCGATCGAAGGTGCGCAGCACTGGTTCCTCTCCAAAGGCGACCACGACTGGGATCAATACCCGCTTGGGTGACCATCAGACATCTTCCGCTGGGGCATTCTTGTCAACGCCGCTGCACTTTTCGATTATCGTAACGGGTTGGAACTGCGCGGATCAAGCAGAGGCGTGCTTTCAATCGATCATCACGCAAGAAGGGTCCTTCGATTACGACATCTTTTGGTTGGATGACGCGTCGGACGACCGCACGCCTGAAGTGATCCAGCCGTTTGCAAACAACCCAAGGCTGCACCTGTTCTCCCATTCAACGAATCGGGGAGCGGCCTGCTGCCGGTGGCGACTGCTAGGTGAGGTTCGCGATCCTCAATCCATTTGTGTCCTGGTGGACATGGACGACCGGCTCGCGCCCGGTGCGCTCCGTATCGTCGCCGACGTGTATCGCTCCAACCCGGATTGCTGGCTGACCTACGGCAACTTCATTGGCGACAGTGGGAAGGTGTGTCAGGTCGCATTCTATGACTTCCAGACTAAACAAAAGAAGCTTTACCGATCGCAGCGCACGTTTCGGTGCAGCCCTCTGCGGACCTTCCGTCGTTTTCTTCTCGAGGGATTGACCGATGCGGACTTCCAGGACGACGAGGGCAACTGGTTATTGATCTGCACCGATGTCGCACTGATGTGGCCACTGCTCGAGCGTTGCCGGCCGCACAACATCGTCGAAATTGATCGGCCCATCTATGTATACAATCGGGATCGAACCTGGAGCACCCTCGCGCGATTCGGGAACACTCGCAAACAAAAGACCATGCAGCTGCTCAGCGAACGACCCGTGAAGCCTCACCTCGAGCCATGACACAGCGAGTCCCGCGAGAGCTTGACCGACAGGGCCCAAATGAGGACAGGACTGCGTGAGAATCGGATTGATCGTCGGAGGCTTTCCTGCCATCACGGACCCGTGGGCCGTCCAGCAAGCGGCGGCTCTGGCAGAGCGAGGGCACCAAGTGGTGGTTTGCGCCGTTCGCCGATTCGACGAGTACGCGGAGTACTTCCCCGAGTTCTCTGCCTGTGGGTTCGACAGGAGCATGCGTACCTTTCCCGATACGACCCAGCCCCGGGGATCCTCTCGAGTCCTCCGGGCGGCTGCTCGTGCACTGGTGCGACATCCGCGACGCTGTGGCCCCATTATTTTGTGGGAGACCTTCACTCCTCGACCGCACATTGGCCTATCCGTGCTCCAGCGCCTCGCAAACCTCGTTCCATTCCTTTCGGAAGCCCGATTCGACGTCATCCACGCACATTTCGCACCCAACGCATTGAGGATCCTTCCAGCGCTTCAGGCTGGCCTTCTCCGAGCGCCCCTGTTGACAACCTTCCATGGTTACGATGCCAATAGCTTTCCAGGTCGGTATGGTCACAACGTCTACCGCAATCTCTTCGATATCGGCGATCGATTCACGGTAGGAACGGCGTTCATGGCTAGGCGGGTATTGGACCTTGGCTGTTCCCCCGACAAGCTGGTTCAGATTCCCATGGGTATCGAGCTTTCCTCCTTTCCCTTCGCCACGAGATCACGAGAACGCGGGGAGCCGATTCAGATCCTGAGTGTGGCGCGTCTCGTCGAGGTAAAGGGGCTCGAATATGGCATTCGGGCTTTCGCCGCGATCGCGCAGAACCACACGAACCTCCGATACGTGATTGCGGGGGACGGTCCGCTGCGGGCGGAACTCGAACAACTCGCACACACGCTCGGCATGGCGGAACGGATCCACTTCCTCGGCACGCAATCGCCCCGGCAATCGCACGCGCTGTACCGCTCGAGCCACCTTTTCCTGCACTCGGGCATTGTCTCGAAGACCGGTGCGGTCGAGAGCCAGTCGATCGTACTGGCCGAAGCCCAGGCCAGCGGGCTGCCAGTGGTTGCTAGCCGGATCGGAGGGATTCCCGAGGTCGTGATCGAGGGGGAGAGCGCGATTTTGGTTCCCACGGGCGACGTCAAAGCATTGTCCGGCCAGCTTGAGTCCCTGGTGAATCGGCCCAACCGGTGGCCTACGATGGGACGTGCTGGACGAGCTTTCGTTGAGCGCGAGTTCAGCTCGGCAACAATGATCCGCCGGCTACTGTCCGTTTACGAAGAGTTGCTCTAGCCAAGAAAAACGCACTCATCGACTGTTTGGCTCCGCGCCGACCCAAAAGTTCAGAAGGGAGCTGCTGATGTTCGTCACCGACAAGCTGATCTTTGTCCAGTTGCAGAAGACAGGAAGCACCCACGTTGAAAGATGTCTCCAGGCACTCTTTGGTGGCGAGGTCTTTGGCCACCGAACTAAAAAGCATGACCGAATACCCAAGGGTTTTAACCGGACTGGAAAGCTCATTGTTGGAAGCGTAAGGGATCCCTGGGACTGGTATGTCTCGCTATGGGCCTTTGGTTCCAAAGGTTCCGGTGGGTTTCACAAAACGCTGACTCGCGGACCGGGCTTGGGGCGTCGAACGACTCGGCAATATTGGAGAAATCTGCCGTTATTTCTCACCCGAGAACTGTGCAAGCCTGTGGCTGTCTGGCGGAAGACTTACTCCAATGTGGATGACCCGACGCTATTTCGTCAGTGGCTCAGGCTGTTGCTGAGTTACGAGAGGAGATATGACGGAGGACTCGGCTACGGGAAAAGCCAGTTGAGTCTTTTTGCCGGACTCCTCACGTTTTACTATTGCAGGCTCAGCGTCGATGATGCTGCATTGCTGTCTCGCAAACATCCACTCAAGAATGTGCAAGAACTCAGAGCGTTGGATAACGAGCACAATATCCTGGACATGGTCATTCGAAATGAATGTATCGAGGATGGACTGCTGAATGCCTTGAAAAGAGCCGGTTATGAAGTCGGCGATGAGATGATTCACCGCATTCGTAGCGTTGGAAGGACAAACGCATCGCGACGACGAAGAGATTTAGATTACTACTACGACGACGAAACGGTTGAGCTCGTGGGAGAGCGGGAACAGTTTATTGTTGAGAAGTTTGGGTACACCCCACCTGTACTTTGCGGGAAGCGGACAGGTAAGGCGAGTGGGTCGGGCGCTAGGGCGAGTTGGGGAGCCCCGTAGCCGCGACCGGGGCACCTAACCCCGTCGGATTTCAGCGAGACTTGACCGAATCCTCCTCTTTTTGATAGACCCTGACGGCAATGTTCCGGCGTTTGAATTCCACCCAAATTCAGAGATAAAGTATTAGCCATGGAAAAAACAAAGATTGTGATAACCGGTGCCGGAGGCGGTGGAGCTAACAATCTAATTACGACGATCAAGCAAAGAGAGAAATACTTCTTAATCGGTTGTGATATCTCTGAACACAAAGCGGCTCGAGCGAATGTTGATCATCGTTTCGTTATTCCTCCCGCATCGGCTCCCGATTACGAGGCGAAAATATCTGGCATCATAAGAGAAGAGACAGCAGCGTTGATTCTTCCTACTAATGATCCCGAGGTCGAGAAATTATCTGAGATTCGGGCAAGGTTGGACACTCACCTTTTCTTTCCGGACCATGAATCGGTGGTGTTATGTCTAAACAAATGGGATTTCTATAATTTTGCAACCAAAAATGGAATCCGAATGGCTGAGACTTACCATGTAGAAAATCTAGAAGACGTCGATGATATCGTTTCAAGATTCCGTTCTGACTTGCTTTGGTGTCGTTGTATCAAGGGCGCAGGTTCCAAGGGAGCCACTAAAGTCAAGGACGCTCAGCAGGCGAAATGGTGGATTAAGTATTGGAATGAGATGCGCGGTATGCAGGTTTCTGATTTTACAATCTCTGAATTTCTTCCGGGCCGAGATTTTGCTTGCCAGAGCACTTGGAAAGACGGAAAACTCATATTGATGAAGGCGGCGGAGCGGCTTTCATATATTGAGGCTGCAGCGCGACCCAGCAATATGTCATCTTCACCTGAACTGGCCAAGACAGTTCATGACAGGGAACTCTTTGATTTCTGCGTTGACGTGATTGGGAAGGTTTCCGGCGGGCAGGCGCATGGTAATTATGGCGTTGATATCAAAATGAATTCACGAAATGAATATTGTGTTACAGAAATAAACATAGGCCGTTTCTTCATGATCACGAACCTATTCAATCTTTCAGGAAAATATTCAATGATTGATACTTACTTGAAGTTGGCTACCGGCGAAGATCCTGAGATTGATGATCCCTTCGATTTCTCGGAGATGTATTTGATTCGCTCTTTGGACACATTACCTACGGTCTTATCCCCAGCTGAGATAGCTAGACGGCTTCAAGGCTAGTTTTCTTCACTCGTTTGCAGAGTGATTCCAATCCTTCTTCATAGCGTTTCCGGTTGCGTATGCTTGGCTGATTTTCTGTGCGCGCTCACACCGTTTTTTTGAGGATTTTTGGTGCGGGGCGTTTGTGGAGCGACGCGTCGATGGCGGAGCGGACGAATGCGAAAGGGTTGATGGCGTTTTGTTTGCAGGTGGCAAGCACCGAAAGGATCGTTTCCACGTAGCGGTTGCCAGCGGGGCTGGCGGTGCCCTGGGAGGGTTTGCGCCAGATCACGCCGTGGCGCACGGAGCGTTCGCCGGTGTTATTGGTCGGTTCCACACCGGCCACCCGCGTGAAGGTCCACAGGCTTTCAAAGTGCCGCAGCAGTTCTTCACAGGTGCCTTCGGTTTTCTCGTGGTCGCAGATCAGGCCGTCGAGCAGGGAGTCGCCGACAGCAGTGTGGATCTCGCGGGCATAGCGAGTGAAGGTCGACCACTGGATTGTCCCGGTGACCTGCCCCCGTGAATGGTACCACTCGTTAAGTGGTGATTTGATTGCTGTGACTGGTCACAAGAACAGCCTCTGGAGCCGGTGGTCTGTAGCCCAGTGAACTGTGCAGTCGCACAGTGTTGTAG
>Ga0310121_10001258_pt1 | contig 26307 bp, 22 predicted proteins | sample CB27_Tmax_986_MG_FD_203504 | JGI IMG/M metagenome (GOLD analysis project Ga0310121, IMG submission 203504) | Marine microbial communities from Western Arctic Ocean, Canada - CB27_Tmax_986 | ecosystem: Environmental > Aquatic > Marine > Oceanic | place: Canada: Western Arctic Ocean | collected... | reverse complement strand
CGGTCCCGCCCGCGGTCCCTGTGTCGGGCTTCTGGCCCTGCCAGAACGGCTCGAAGATGTGCTCCATGTCACGCGGGGGCTCGACCACCAGTTCGAGCCCCCTTCTCGCGCATCGAGCTCCGGAACACGGAGACCGCGTCGGTGACGATGTCCTCGGGGCGCAGCACCTCGACGCGCAGCTCCGGGTTCTCGCCCTCGTAGCGCGCGTAGCCGTCGATCAGCTCGAGCAGCTCCCACGCGCTCTCCTTGATGCAGCCGGCAGCGCGGCTCCGCCGGAGCCCTCCGGCTCCCGCACCCGGCCTTGCCTGCCACCGGATTCTCGCGAGCGCCGCGTCGTCGCGCGCTTCAACACGAGGCTCCGCTACCTGCGCCAGGTAGCGGAGCACGTCCCGTGGCTTCAGCCGTCCGGCTTGCCGCGTCGGTCGTCCCGGCTCAGCGTCCGCTGACGACCCGCTTGTAGAGAGCGCCACTTCCCAGTCGCACGTTCCCTTCCAGGTGGTTGATGAGGGCCACGATCTCCAGCTCCTCGCTCGACGGATAGCGCTGCAGGAACGTGGAGAGCGTCATGTCCGATGGCGCCTCCACGACGTCCACGCGCTCCGGCTGGGCCGAGAGCGCCGCCTGATCCGTCAGCCGCACGAAGCTCCCGAGCGAGCGCGAGATCGCGTTCGCGTAGGCGCCCCAGCGGCTCTCCGGAGTATACCCCAGCAGCTGGTACGTGTGGTTGCCGTGGGCCACGAACGCAACCACCCCGCGCACGACCCCCTGGTGCGTAGCGGCCGCGAATTCGGCCGTCACCGCCGACAGTTCGTTGCTCGTCTGCTCGCGTGTGCCGATGGTCTGCACGTTCTGCTCGGCGGCGAAGCTGCGCATCGCCTGCGCGGGCATGCCCTGCGCGAGCGTGATCGTGATGGCTGCGTCCTGACTCGAGCTTACCCCCTGCACCGCCTGCTTCTGGTTGAGCGTTCGCCATCCGGAGGGGAAGTCGAATCGGAAGCGCAGATCCGGGTGCAGGAACGTACTTCCCTCGAAGAAGCCCTCTCGCGGGTTCATCCCGAAGACCATCCCGTCGATCCGCCGGATGTACTCGTCGCGCCGCACGACCGCCGAGCCCGAACCGGCGGCCTCCGCCTGGGTGTTCCTGACCTCGGCGAGGATGTTCCCCACGCGATTCGCCGGGTTCAGGTGCGTGGAGAGCCACTCGGGCACACGCCCGCTACTCTCCGAGATCTGGCTCGCGCGCTCGAGCATGAGCATGACGTCGGCGAGCTCGATCGGCTCGTAGTTGGTGCGCCGCAAGTAGCGGACGCCCAGCTCGTCGGCCTCGTTCTCGGCGCCACGGCCGTAGCTGAGGAAGAGCAGCTGGAGTCCCGCCCCGGCCAGATCGCCGAACGCCGCCAGCTCGGGGACGATGATCATCCCGAGCCCGACCCCGAGCTGCGCGAGCTGCACGCGGCTGATCTGGCTGACGGCGTGTCGAGCCGTTACGTGGGCGATCTCGTGCCCGAGAATGTCGGCGAGCTCGGCCTCCGAGTTCAAGTGGGTGAGGATCCCGCGCATGATGTAGATGTACCCGCCCGGCAGCGCGAACGCGTTCACCGTCGGGTCGTCGATCACGCGGAACGTCCACGGTAGATCGGGCCGCTCCGACGCCGCGGCCAGCCGCTGTCCGATCTGGTTGACGTACCGCTGGACGGCCTCGTCCTCGTAGAGGCCCAGGGAGGCGACCACCTGCGGATCGGCCTCCCGTCCCATCTGGATCTCCTGACTCTCTCCGATGAGCAAGATCTCGCGCTCACCGGTCGCCGGATTGGTCGTGCAGCCGGCGAAGTCTCCGATCAGCAGGAAGGCCAGCGCCGCGCCGTGCGTCCGCCGCACTCTATTTATGACCGCTCCCCCATGGAGTCGCTCGGGCCCGCCGCCACGCGGCCCGCCCGGTTCTGGTTTTTCGCGATTCAGCTCCACCCTTACTGAAGCTCGCAAACGGCTGGAAGAGCAATTTCCAAGCCATCTTGGGACCTTTGGAGCTGCGCAGCGCACAGCTGCAACGGTGGGTGAATCGTTGACAGGAATCCCGCGGCCCGGAACTTTCCGCACCCAGGCCGGTGCGCAGCAGGGGGACCACCACGAGCCGGGGAGGCCCGATGGCCACGGTCGAGCAGGACGTACGACGGAAGGGGTTACCCCCCGAGGCGTACGAGCGGATCCCCGGGGAGAGCTATCCCCCTTACGTCGCGCCCCAGGAGAGCCGGGCCGAGTTCACCTTCCGGGCCGTGGGCCTGGGTATCCTGCTCGCGGTCGTCTTCGGCGCCGCCAACGCGTACCTGGGGCTCCGGGTCGGGCTGACGGTGAGCGCCTCGATCCCGGCGGCGGTGATGGCGGTGGCGATCTTCCGGTTGATCCGCCGGGGAAGCATCCTCGAGACCAACCTCGTCCAGACCGTGGCCTCCTCCGGCGAGTCGCTCGCCGCGGGGGTGATCTTCACGCTCCCCGCTCTCTTCATCTGGCAGCGGCAGGATCCCGCCATCGTGGTCAGCGTGCTCGAGGTAGGGGTGATCGCGCTGTTCGGCGGTCTGCTGGGCGTCCTCTTCATGATCCCGCTGCGCAGCTACCTGATCAGCCGGGAGCACGGCAGCCTCCCCTATCCGGAGGGAACCGCGTGCGCCGAAGTCCAGGTCGCGGGCGACGTCGGAGGAAGCCGGGCCACGCTCCTCTTCCAGGGGCTCGGCATCGGCGCCCTCTATCAGGCGCTCGCGAACGGCCGGGGGCTCGCGCTCTGGAACGAGTCGCCCTCCGTGAGCTTGCCGCGGAAGGCGGCGATCGGAGGCGACTTCACCCCCGAGCTACTCGGGGTCGGGTTCATCATCGGCCCCCGCATCGCGGCCATCATGTTCAGCGGCGGGGCGCTCGCGTGGCTCATCCTGATTCCCGCGATCGACGCGTGGGGAGGCACACGCACGGTCTATCCGGCCACGGTCCCGATGGAAGGCCTCGCGTCCGACCAGATCTGGAACAGCTATATTCGGTACGTGGGCGCGGGCGCCGTGGGCGTCGCCGGAATCGTGACACTGATCAAGAGCTTCCCCACGATCGTGCAGAGCTTCCGCCTGGGATTCGCCAACATCGGAATCGGCGGATCCACGACGCTCCCCCGCACCCAGCAGGATCTCCCCTTCAAGCTGGTCGCCGTCCTGACCGGCCTGATCTCGCTCGCGATCTGGCTCTTCCCCGGGATCCCGGTGAGCCTGCTGGGCGCGGTGCTGATCGTGATCTTTAGCTTCTTCTTCGTCACCGTCTCGAGCCGGATCGTCGGGCTGATCGGCTCGTCGTCGAATCCCGTGTCCGGGATGACGATCGCCGCGCTGATCCTGACGTCGCTGATCTGGGTGGCGCTCGGCCTGAACGACGGATCCATCGCGTCCAAGGTGTCGGTATTGGCGGTGGGCGCGGTGGTCTGCATCTCCGCGGCGATCGCCGGCGATACATCGCAGGACCTCAAGACCGGATTCCTCCTGGGCGCCACGCCATGGCGGCAACAATGGGGCGAGATGATCGGCGTGGTCGCCTCCGCGGCGGTCATGGGGTCGGTGCTGATCGTGCTCAACGAGTCCTACGGCATCGGCACCGCGGACGGCCTACCGGCCCCGCAGGCGACCCTCATGAGCCTCGTGATCGACGGGGTGCTGGAAGGGTCGCTCCCCTGGGGGTTCGTCGTGCTCGGAGGGCTCATCGCACTCGTGGTCGAGTTCGTCTTCAAACAGCCCGCGCTGGCGTTCGCCGTCGGCCTCTACCTGCCCATCTCGTTGAGCACCCCGATCCTGATCGGGGGGCTCATGCGCTGGGCGCTTACCCGCCGGTGGGAGGGCGAGACCGTCCCTAACGCCTCCCCCGCCTACGGCGGTGGGCCCGGAGCCGGCGAGGCGCCGGCCCAGCCGGACCACCCGAGCGCGGCCAAGTCCGGGGGCGCGAGCGAGAAGCGCGAGCAAGGCGTGCTCTTCGCGTCCGGGCTGATCGCCGGCGCCGCGCTCGTGGGAGTCCTGCTCGGCGGGGTGATCTACGCGATCACCAAGGCAACCGGCGATCCCGCGGCCGCCGACCGATGGGTGATCGGCGAGGAGTGGTCGCACGTCTTCCCGTACTCTTCCGAGCTGATCGGGGCAGCGATCTTCGCGGGGCTCTGCTGGCTGCTCTGGCGCGCCGCCAACCGTCAGATGGAGGCGTGAGGCCCTCGCTCCTCGTCGCGCTCGCCTCTGCCCTGCTGCTCGGGTGCGGCGGGCCGGCGGAGCCGGCCGTGATCGACCGCGAGACGTTCATCGAGACCTGGGTCGACTTGCGCCTCACCGTCCTCCACGCACGCGGCGTGCTCACGGACTCGGCGCGCGAGCGCGTGCTGCGCGAGCACGGGGCGACCGAAGAGGATCTCCTCGCGTTCGCGGACGAGCACGGCCGCGATCCCGCATACATGCTCGAGCTGTGGACCGAGGTGGAGGAGCGCCTCCGGCCGGCGCTCGCCCCCGACACCGCGGAGCTTCCCCCACCGGGGGTCCCGCCGGAAAGCGCGGCACCGGGCGCGTGAGCTGCGCCCGCCACGCACCCGCCTGCGCCGGCTCGCTCCGGCCGGCGCGGCGTACGCACGGCCGCCGGTCCAACTGCCACGGGCCGTGACCGCGCTTCCCGCCGTGGTCCTCGAGCGGGGGCGCGATCGGCCCGCTCGCGGCCGCCATCCCTGGATCTTTTCGGGGGCGATCGCCCGCATCGACGGCCATCTGGAGGACGGCGACGAAGTCGACGTCCTTGCGATCGACGGGTCCTTCCTGGCGCGCGGCCTCTACAACTCCCGGAGTCAGATCCGGGTGAGGCTGTATGTGTGGGACGCACGCGAGCGGATCGACGAGGGATTTTTCGCCAGGCGCCTGGACGCTGCGCTGTCCGTCCGCCACAGCCTCGGCCTGATGGACCCCGAGGGCGGCTGCCGGCTCGTCTTTTCGGAGGGCGACGGCCTCTCCGGGGTCGTGGTCGACCGCTACCGCGACATCCTGTCGATCCAGCTCACCTCGCTCGCGCTCGGGCGCCGGCGCCGGCTGCTCGTGGACCTGCTCGAGGAGCGGCTCCACCCGGCGGGCGTGATGCTCCGCACCGAGAAAGGGATGCTTGAGGAGGAGGGGCTCGAGGCCACGGACGGCGTGCTCCGCGGCGCCGTACCCGAGGAGCCGCTGCCGGTGCGCGAGAACGCACTCACCTTCCTCGTCGATCTCCGGACCGGGCAGAAGACCGGATACTTCCTCGACCAGCGTGAGAACCGGCAGGCCGTCGCGCCGCTCGCCGCCGGCCGTCGCGTGGCGGATGTCTTCTGCTACACGGGCGGCTTCGCGCTCCCCTGCCTGCGCGCCGGGGCGGACGCGGTGGTCGCGGTCGACGTTTCGGAGCGGGCAATCCAGCTGGCGGCGGCGAACGCGCGTGCGAACGGGCTCGACGACGGCCGCGCCAGCTTCGAGGTGGGTGATGCGTTCAAGTGGCTAGAAGCGTGCGCGGCGAGCGACCAGCGCTTCGACATGATTGTGCTGGACCCCCCTCGCTTCGCGCGCTCCGCCCGCGGTGTGCCCGGCGCGCTGCGCGGCTATCACGCGCTCAACGAGCTGGCAGTGCGCTGCCTCGAGCCCGGCGGAATCCTGGTCACCTGCTCGTGCACCGGACGGATCACGCGCGAGCTGTTCGAGCGCGTGCTCGCCACGGTCGAAGCGACGACCGGCCGGCGCATCCGCGTCCTGGCGACCCGCGGGCAGGCCCCCGACCATCCGGTCTCACCCACCTGTCCGGAGACGGCCTACCTGAAGTGTCTGGTGTGCGCGGTCGAGTGAGCCTCCTTGAGCGACGTCACTAGTGTTCCGTCCCAGAAATTCGTTGAGCACCGAGAGTGCCGATGCGCTGCTCTGGCAAGGCACGACGACGAGGAATAGCAGCGCTATTTCGAGGAGGAATAACGCAGCCAGAGCTGATGAAGCGGCGCTCGAATGCCAGCGAAGTTCTGGGGCGGGACACTAGCCTACGACCGCGTCGCTGCCGGTTCGGCAGAACATCCACAACTCGGGATCGCCCTCGCGCCACCGCCAGCGCGCGGCACCCGTCGCCGGATTCTCGAAGTCGGGCTCGTCGCTCTCCAGCACGACCCATTCGGTGGCGATGCCCAGCTCGCGCAGCAGCGCGACCTCGCTGGGCAGCATCTCGGCGACGCCGCCGCCGCGCGCCGTGGAGTTCACCATCCAGACGGTGCGCCCGCGCATTCGGCGGGCCACCCATTCGCCGTGCGTCCGCAGCTCCCGCACGGCGCCCGAGAGATGGCCCACGGCCTCGTAGTCGGCCAGGCCGGGGCGGGACGAAGGATCTACGCGACGGGCCACTTTTCTACTCCCACTCAATGGTTGCGGGCGGCTTCGAGCTGATGTCGTACGTGACCCGATTCACCCCCCTTACCTCGTTGATGATCCGGGTGCTCATCCGCCCGAGCACCTCGGCGGGAAAGGGATACCAGTCGGCGGTCATCCCGTCGCGGGAGGTGACCGCCCGCAGTGCAACCACGTTCTCGTAGGTGCGGAAGTCACCCATCACGCCCACCGACTGCACGGGGAGAAGCACCGCGAACGCCTGCCAGATCTCATCGTAGAGCCCGCCTGCCCGGATCTCCTCCAGGTAGATCATGTCTACCTCGCGCAGCACGTCCAGCCGCGGCCGGGTGACCTCGCCCAGGACGCGGATGGCGAGCCCCGGCCCCGGGAACGGGTGCCGTCCCACGAACTCCTCGGGCAGCCCGAGCTCGCGGCCGACCTGGCGTACCTCGTCCTTAAACAGCTCGCGCACCGGCTCGATCAGTTCGAAGGGCATGTCCACGGGCAGTCCGCCTACGTTGTGGTGCGTCTTGATCGTCGCGGATGGACCGCCCCTCGGTGAGACGGACTCGATCACGTCCGGATAGAGGGTCCCTTGCACGAGGAAGCGGGCATCCGAGCCTTCCTGCCGGACCACGTCGGCGAACACCTCAATGAAGGTGGAGCCGATCCGCCTGCGCTTCTGCTCCGGTTCGGTCACCCCGGCCAGCGCCGCGAGGAACCGATCGGCGGCGTCCACCACTACCAGCTTCATATGCATGTGCTTGCGGAAGGTGCGCTCCACGGTGTCGCGCTCGTGCTTCCGGAGCAGCCCATTGTCCACGAACACGCAGGTGAGCCGGTCGCCCACCGCCCGGTGGACGAGCGACGCGGCCACCGAGGAGTCCACGCCTCCGGAGAGGCCGCAGATCACGCGGCCGCCCTGTCCCACCTGGCGGAGCACCCCGTCGACGGTGTCGTCGATGAACGTGCCCGCTGTCCAGGTCGGCTCGCAGCAGCACACGCCGAACAGGAAGTTCGAGATCACCTCGTCCCCGCGGGCCGTATGAGCGACTTCCGGATGGAACTGAACGCCGTAGAGACGGCGCCCGGGATCCGCGAGCGCGGCCACCGGCAGCGTCTCCGTGGAGGCGAGCACCCGGTAGCCCGCCGGGGGCGCGTCCACGTGGTCGCCGTGTGAGCACCAGACGATCGTGCGCTCGCCGGGCGCAAAGCCGTCGAAGAGCGCGCCCGGATTCTCCACCGTGAGCTCTGCGCGGCCGTACTCCCGCTTGCCGGGCACGACCAGTGCGCCCTCGAGATGCGTGATCAGATGCATCCCGTAGCAGATTCCCAGAATGGGGACGCCCAGCGCGAGTAGCCCTGGATCGGCGCCCGGGACGTCCGCGTCGTATACGGAGGCCGGGCCACCCGAGAGGATGATCCCGCGCGCCCCCCACTCCCGGATCCAGTCCAGCGGCCGATTGCCGGGATGGATTTCACAGTACACGCACTCCTCCCGCACCCGGCGTGCGATCAACTGGGTGAACTGCGAACCGTAGTCCAGAATCAGGATGCGGTCGTGCGCGCACATCAGCTCTCTGCCCCTTCCCCGCTCCGTGTCTCCCACGGGATGGACTCTCCGCGCACGAGGTCCTCGAGCGTCTCCCGCCTCCGGATCAGATGCACGCGATCGCCCTCCACGAGTGCCTCGGCCGGACGGCGGCGCGCGTTGTAGTTGGAGGCCATCGCGAAGCCGTAGGCGCCCGCCGTGCGCACCGCGAGCAGCTGCCCCGGCTCGGGGAGCTCGAGCCGGCGGGCGCGGGCGAGGAAGTCACCGCTCTCGCAGATCGGACCGACCACGTCCACTACCTCGACGGGGCGGGACCCCGGCATCACGACGGACTCGATCGCGTGATACGCGTCGTAATGGCTCGGCCGGATCAGCTCGCTCATCCCTCCGTCTACGATCACGAACCACTTGGTCCCCACCTGCTTCACGTACTCGACGCGAGTGAGCAGGATGCCTGCCTCGCCCACGATGAAGCGCCCGGGCTCCAGGATCAGTCGCAGCCCGGTCGCCCGCACGAGCGGAAGAATGGCACTGGCCAGGTCCTCCATGACCAGGCGCGGCTCCTCGCGGTACGGCACGCCGTAGCCGCCGCCGATGTCCACGAACTCCAGGGCGTCTCCCTCCGCACGCAGCCTCGGCACCATCTCCACCACGCGCGAGAGCGCCTGGCAATACGGAAGCGGATCGAGGATCTGCGAGCCAATGTGCATGTCGATGCCGCACGCCCGCAGCCCTGGCTGCTCCCGCGCCCAGCGATAGAGCTCGTACGTCTCCTCGATCGGGACGCCGAACTTGGTCTCAGCGTGACCCGTCCGGGTGTACTCGTGCGGGGTGGGCGAGAGGACATCTGGATTCACGCGCACGGCGAAGGGCGCGATCGTCCGCATTGCCGCGGCGACCGCGGCCAGCCGCTCCAGTTCGCCCTTGCTCTCGACGTTGAAGACGTGGATGCCGCTCTGGAGAGCCTGGCGCATCTCCTGCTCGGTCTTCCCGACGCCGGCGAACACGATCCGCTCCGGGGGGATGCCTGCGCGCAGCGCCCGGTACAGCTCGCCCAGGCTCACGATGTCCGCGCCAGCACCCAGGCGCCCGAGCCGGTGCAGCACGGCGAGATTCCCGTTCGCTTTGACCGAATAGGCGATCAGGTGTTCGACCTCGCGGAACGCGTGGTCGAACGCGTGGAACTGCGCCTCCACCTGCTCCAGGTCGTAGACGTAGAGGGGGGTGCCGAAGCGCGCCGCCAGCTCCGACAGGCGGAAGACGCCCGCGCGGAGCTCGCCCTCCACGCGTGGAAAGGGAGCGGTCAGTACGCCCGCGCCCAAACCACCTCCATGCGCGAGGGTCCCTCCCCGCCGATGCAGCGCGCGGGCGCGGTGCCCGAGCGAAACTCCTCGTCCGGGATTACGCGGATGGTCACCTTCATCTCCTCCTTGGCACGCTGCTCGACCGTCGGATCGCCGCTCCAGCCGGTGTAGACGAACCCCCCCTTGGTCTCGAGGATCTCTTTCATCTCCCCCCAGTCGGAGACGCCCCGGTAGGAGTTGGCCTCGCGGCGCTCGACGGCGCGCTGGAGGAGCTCACGCTGGAATGCCTCCAATCGCTCGGGCAGCATGGTGATCGCGTGTGTCTGCGGCAGGAATTCCTTTCTCCCGTCCTCCCGGGGAGGAATGCGCCGCACCAGCACCACCTGCTCCCGGTCGAGATCCTTGGGGCCGAGCTCCATGCGATAGGGGACCCCCTTCCGCTCCCATTCGTAGAACTTGGCGCCCGGGCTCAGATAGTCTCGGTGATCGACCTTCACGCGCACGCCCTGGGAGGCCAGCATCCCGTGCAGCTCATCGGCCTTCTCGTGGATCGCGGTGGCCTTCGCGTCGCTGCCCTTCACGATCGGTACGACCACGACCTGCACCGGCGCGAGGAGGGGGGGGAGGACGATGCCCTCGTCGTCCCCGTGGGTCATCACCATGCCCCCGACCAGCCGCGTGGAGACGCCCCACGACGTGTTCCAGGCGTACTCCTCCTTCCCCTCCACGCTCTGGAACTTGAGGTCGAACTGCTTCGAGAAGTTCTGGCCGAGGAAGTGCGAGGTCCCGGCCTGGAGCGCCCGGTTGTCCTGCACGAGCGCCTCGAGCCCGTACGTGCGGACCGCGCCTGCGAATTTCTCGGAGTCGGTCTTGAGGCCGGTGACCACGGGCATCGCGATCCACCGCTCCATGAACTCACGGTAGATCCCGAGCATCCTGCGGGTCTCCTCCTCGGCCTCCTCGGCGGTGGCGTGCGCGGTGTGTCCCTCCTGCCAGAGGAACTCGGAGGTGCGCAGGAAGAGGCGGGTACGCAGCTCCCAGCGCATCACATTCGCCCACTGATTCATGAGCACCGGTAGATCGCGGTAGCTCTGCACCCACTTCGCGTACATCGAGTAGATGATGGTCTCGGAGGTCGGCCGCACCACCAGCGGCTCCTCGAGCTCCTTGCCACCCGCGTGCGTGACCACGGCCAGCTCGGGCTTGAAGCCCTCGACGTGCTCCTTCTCCTTCTCGATGAAGCTCATCGGGATGAGGAGCGGGAAGTACGCGTTCTCGTGGCCGGTGTCCTTGAAGCGCCGGTCGAGCGCGGCCTGCATCCGCTCCCAGATCCCGTATCCCCATGGCCGGATGACCATGCTGCCACGCACCGGCGAGTAGTCGGCCAGCTCACTGCTCAGGACGGCCTCGTTGTACCAGGCCGCGAAGTCGACGGCACGCGGGGTCAGCTTCCGGTCATCGGCCATCCTTCACCAGCTCCTCGAGCCGCACGTCTTGCTCCTGTCCCGACGCCATGTCCTTGACGACCGCGACGCCGCGCTCCAGCTCGGCCGGACCCAGCACGATCACCGAGCGCGCACCCTCAGTGGCGGCGGCCCTGAACTGCTTCCCCACCGGCTGCGGCCGGAGCGAGTACAGGACCGAGCAGCCGCGGTCGCGCAGCGCGTGCGCGAGCGCCAGGGCGCGCGGGCGCTGCTCCTCGCCCACCGGCACCACGAAGTAGTCGACCGAGCGCGTCGTGTCGGGAACGAGCCCGCGCTCGCGGAGCAGCTCGGTGAGGACGACGTCGCCCATGCCGAAGCCGACCGCCGGCAGCGGCTCCCCGCCCACCAGCTCCAGCAGGCGGTCGTAGCGTCCGCCGCCGCAGATGGCACGCAGCACTCCCCTGCGGTCGAACAGCTCGAAAACGATGCCCGTGTAGTACGCGAGCCCGCGCACGATCCTCAGGTCTACCTCGACGAAGGGCACGAGCCCCATCGCTTCCAGTAGGGCCAGATACGCGCGGAGCCGCCCTACGGCCTCCACCACCTCCGGGCGGTCGCCGAAGCGGGCCGCCACGGGGTCGAGGCCTCCGCCGAGCAGCCCGAGCAGCTCGGCGGAGGCCTCCGGGGAGAGCCCCACCTCCTCGATCAGCCGCTGGCGGCTCCGCTCTCCGCTCTCCCGACCGAGCTTGTCGATCACCCCGAACGCTGCGCCCATGGCGGCGTCCCGCACCCCGGCCGCGGCGAGCAGCGCGGTGAGGAGCCGCCGATCGGAGACGCGTGCGCGTACGTCCGCCTCACCGAGCCCCAGCTCGCGCAGCCCGTCCAGCGCGACCGCTAGGACTTCGGCATCGGCGGCGACCCCCTCCTCACCGATGACGTCCACGTTCCATTGGAAGTGCTCGCGCAGCCGCCCCCGTTGCTGGCGCTCGTAGCGGAAGAGCTGCGGGACGCTGAACCACCGGATCGGCTTGCGGAGCGAGCGGCTCCGCTCGGCCAGAATCCGCGCAAGGGAGGGCGTCATCTCGGGGCGGAGCGAAACCTCGCGATCTCCCTTGTCGGTGAAGCTGTAGAGCTGGCTGACGATTTCCTGTCCACTCTTCTCGACGTACAGATCGAGCACCTCGAGGGGCGGGCCGTCGTACTCCACAAAGCCGTAGCGCCGGGAGACCCGGCGCCAGGCTTCGAACACATGCGCTCGGACCACGAAGTCCTCGGGGGCAAAGTCCCGGAACCCCGGCAGCCGCTTGAAATGCCTGGTCATGGGAGCCGGAATCTACCATCGGAAGAGGATTGGACAACGGCCGGCTCCGCGCCCCGCCCGACGGCTCCCTACTCCGCGGGCGGGCAGCGCCCGAGAACGCGCAGCGCATCTCCCACGGTATAGGCGGACCCGGTCACGACCACGGTCCCCCTACCGGCCGCGGCCCGCGCTGCCTCGAGCGCAGCGCCGAAGTCGAGGACCGCGTCGAGCCCGCAGCGGGGCCCGAGCACCCGCTGCAGCATGGCCGCGGCACCGGTCGGATCCCAGCGCCGCTCTTCCGGGGTGGAGGGTGGCACAGTGAGGAACGCGCGCTCCATGCGCGCACAAAGCGCGGGCAGCATGTGCAGCCAGTCCTTGTCCGCGAGTACGGCGAGCAGCGCCACCCGCGGGCGCGGCAGGCCGATCCGATCGAGCAGGGCGGTGAGCGAGCCCATGCCCGCGGGATTGTGCGCCACGTCGAAGAGCCAACACCCGTCGGCGGACCACTCGATCTGATTGCGGCCCGGCCAGCGCACCCGCGCGATCCCCTGCTGGAGCGCGTCGGCGGAGGGACGGAGCCGGGAAGGCAGCTCGGCGAGCATCGCGACGGCGACAGCGGTGTTGATCGCCTGGTGCACCCCGGCCAGCGGAGTCCTCAGGCGGAGCCTCCCCCAACCTCCAGTCTCGAGGGTGAACGCGGTGTGGTCCGACGTGATCTCCAGTTCTTCGATCGCGTCGGGGTCGACCCGCTGGAGCGGCGCCCCGCGCTCGGTGCAGGCGCGCGCGAGCACCTCCAGCAGCTCGGGATCGCGCTCGGCCGTGACCAACGGTACCCCGGCTTTCGCGATGCCCGCCTTCTCCGCAGCGATCGTCGGCAGGTCGCTCCCCAGATAGTCGGCATGGTCGAGCACGACGTTCGTCACTGCCGTCACGAGTGGATTCACCACGTTGGTCGCGTCCAGCCTCCCTCCCAGGCCGACCTCCATGACCGCCACCTCGACCCCCTCGCTTGCGAACGCCTGGAAGCCGAGCAGGGTGGCGGCCTCGAAGAAGGTGAGCTCATGCCGGGTGATCAGCGGCTGAAGCGCGTTCGCGTACGCCTCGAGACGGGCCGCGGTAAGGGGCTCGCCCCCGATCTGGATGCGCTCCCCGAAGGAGCATAGGTGGGGCGACGTGTAGAGGCCGACCCGCCGCCCGTCGGCGGACAGCACTGAGGCCAGGGTGGCGGCGACCGAGCCCTTCCCGTTGGTGCCCCCGACATGGAGGGCCGGCACGGCGAGCTGCGGATCGCCCAGCTCCGCCAACGCGGCGCTCATCCGCTCCACTCCCCAGGGCACGTTCGTGGCGAGCACGGGAAAGAGGCGCGCCACCAGCGGGTCTGCGAAGGGGCGGTCGAGCCGCTCCGGGGAGGGGATGTCGGGCCGCAAGGCGGGTGCGCTCAGGCGTGGCTCTCCCAGACATTCCCCATGTGCCGGAGCAGCAGCGCTAGCTCGGCCTTGAGCTCGCGCCGGTCGACCACCCGGTCGACCATGCCGTGCCGGATTAAGAATTCCGCGCGCTGGAACCCCTCCGGCAGCTCCTGCTTGATCGTCTCCTCGATCACGCGCGGGCCCGCGAACCCGATCAGCGCGCCCGGCTCGGCGACGTTCACGTCCCCGAGCATCGCGTGGGAGGCGGTCACTCCACCCGTGGTCGGATCGGTGAGCACCGAGACGAAGGGAATCCCGGCCTCGTGCAGCCGCGCGAGCACCGCCGAGGTCTTGGCCATCTGCATGAGAGAGTAGATCCCCTCCTGCATGCGCGCGCCCCCCGAGGCGCTCACCACGATCAGGGGGATCCGTCGCTCTAGAGCCACCCGCCCGCAGCGCGCGATCTTCTCGCCCACGACCGAGCCCATCGAGCCGGCGATGAAGCGGAAATCCATCACCGAGAGAGCTACCGGCAAGCCGTCGAGCGAGCCGGTCCCGGTCATCACGGCCTCGCCTTGACCGCTCCCCTCGGCTGCCTCCACGCGCTTACGGTATGGCTTCAGGTCGCTGAATCCGAGCGGGTCGGCGGCGCGCAGGTGCATGTCCAGCTCGTCGAAGCTGCCCTCGTCGATCAGCAGCTCCACATACGCGTCCGCGTCGATGCGGAAGTGGAAGCCACAGGTCGGGCAGACCTCGAGATTCTGGGAGAGCTTCTCCCGGTACAGGATCTCGCCACAACCCTTACACTTGACGAAGACGTCGGCGACGACGTCCAGCCGCTCCGCGGAGCGGAGCGGCTTCTTCTCCTTCCGGAACCAGGCCATCGGCCTCCCGGAGCGGCGGTCGTTCTAGACCGCCCGGCTATTCCTCGTGCGCCAGGCGGGCGACCATCCCCACCGCCAGCCAGCTGGTGAGGAGGAAGGTGCCGCCGTAGCTCATGAACGGAAGCGGGATGCCCGTGATAGGAACGAGCCCCACGGTCATCCCGATATTCACGAAGATATGGACCACCCAGACGCCAAAGATACCGAACAGCACCAGGCCGGCAAAGGGATCGTTCGCCTCCTCTGCCATCTTGACTAGGCGGTAAAGGACGTAGGCGAACAGCAGTAGGGCGAGCCCGACGCCCAAGAAGCCAAGCTCTTCGCCGATCACGCTGAAGATGAAGTCGGTGTGCTGCTCGGGGAGAAAGTCGAAGCGCTTCTGGGTCCCCTCGAGGAAGCCTTTTCCGGTGAGACCCCCACTCCCGATCGCCACCTTGGACTGCATCAGGTTGTAGCCGGCGCCGCGCGGGTCCACGGCGGGGTCGAGGAAAACCAGGAGTCGGTTCTGCTGGTAGGGCTTGAGCGAGTTCCAGAGCGGCATGGCGATCGCGCCGGCCGCGATGTTCACCAGGATCACCGCCGCCGACTCGTACAGGAAGAGCCGGTAGCGGTAAAGGTACAGCACCAGGAACAGGATGACGATGTACCCCGACCAGATGCGCGTGTCGAAGGACAGGATGAGTCCGAGCACCGGGCTCGCGACGAGCAGGAGCAGGAAGGGAGGGGTCCCGGCCCAGTAGAGCATCGCGTAGAGGAGCCCGATGAATGCCATCCCCGAACCCAGGTCTCCCTGGAGCATGACCAGCCCCAACGGCAGAGCGACCATCACCCCGGGCGCGAGCAGGTCGCGCAGCCCCGTGGGCGGCTCGTCCTTCGCGGACAGGAGCCTGGCCAGCGCGAGCACGGTGGCGATCTTGGCCAGCTCGGAGGGCTGAAAGCGGAGGCTGCCGATCGCCAACCAGCTGGTCGTACTCTCCGCGGTGCCCACGCCCGTTCCGACCACCAGAGTCGCGGCGAGCAGCACGAGGGTAAGCACGTACGCCGGGATCGCGATCCACTCCCACCAGCGGAGGGCAACGCGCGCGACCAGGGAGAAGGTCACGATCGCGATCGCGAACCAGCCGAGCTGGCGCCGCCACGCCTCGGTGACCACCGGGTCGGGCGTATTCACCGCGCCGGCCGAGTACACCATCGCGATCCCGAAGAAGGAGAGCAGGAGGATGCCCAGCACGAAGCGGCCGTCCACCACCCACCGCTCGAGGACGCGGAGCATCGTTCTACCGGCGCTCCCGCTGCTGCTGGAGGCGCTGGCCCGCGGGCGTGAAGTATCGCCCCACCATCGCGTGCTCGCGCAGCGTCTGAACGGTTTCGATGAGCATGCCGTACTTCTTGCGCAGATAGAAATCCGCGACCTTGGCGGCGATGGGAGCCGCGACCGCCGATCCACCCCCCCCGTACTCCACCAACACCGTCACGACGATCTCGGGATCGCCCCCCGGCGGTCCGGCGATCGCGGAGAACCACGCATGGTCCAGGGCCAGCCCCTGGAGCGAGAGCGGATTCTGCCCGGTGCCCGTCTTGCCGATCAGGTCCCAGTGCTCGAGCGAGGACATGTACGCGGTTCCGCCTAGGCCGGTCACCTGCCGGAGCCCCTGCCGGAGCGCAGCCAGGTCCGCCGAATCGAGCTTGAGCGTCCACCCCTCGGGCTCGTTCTGCCGTCCGATGAAGAGGCTGGGGGCGGGGGCGGAGCCATCCCGCGCCAGCGCCGTGTAGAACTGCGCCATCTTGAGGGGAGTCTGGGAGTTCGGGCCCTGTCCGATCGCGAGCGAGAGCACCTCCCCCTCGTTGGGCGTGTAGCCGAAGCGCGACTCCCAGAACTCGGGACCAGCCGGGAACACTCCCGCCTTCTCCTCGGGCAGATCGATCCCGCACCGGCGGCTGAAGCCGAAGTCGGTCGCCTCCCGGAGCAGCCGCTCGAGCCCGATCTTGATTCCGAGCTGGTAGAACCAGACGTCGCAGGAGTGCTGGATTGCGCCGGCGAGGTCGAGTGAGCCGTGCCCACCGGGCCGCCAGCAGCGCCAGTAGCGGTTGCCGTACTGGAGCCCGCCCGTGCACGGGATCGGCATCTGGTCGTGGGGCTCGATCACCCCGAGCTCGAGCCCGATCGCGGCGGTCGCCAGCTTCCAGGCGGATGCGGGCGGGTACAGCCCCAGCACCGCGCGGTTGTAGAGAGGCTTCGATGGATCGGTGTTGAGGTACTGCCACAGCTCCGGGTCGATCCCGCCAACGAACTCGTTCGGGTCGAAGGTCGGAGCCGAGTAGAGAGCGAGCACGCTCCCGTCCGTGGGATCGATCGCGACCACCGAGCCCATCTTGTCCTTCGGGAAGATCCGGTGGATCCAGCGCTGGAGCTCGAGGTCCACCGAGAGGCGCAGGTCGCCTCCGGACACGCCCGGCCGCGACGTAGAGCCGGAGAAGTCGCCGACGATCCGGCCGCGCGCGTCCACCTCGACGAAGCGGACCCCGGACTCCCCCTGGAGAATGTGCTCGTACTGGCGCTCGATGCCCGTCTTCCCGACGATCATCCCCTGCTGGTACTCCTCGCGCGGGAACATGGAGGTGCCGAGCTCCTCGGCCGTGATCTCCCCGATGTAGCCCAGAACGTGCGAGACCGCAGGCCCGTCGGTGTAGCGCCGGTGCGGCCGCATCTCGACGTAGACGTTCAGGAACTCGGCGCGGCGCTCCATCAGCGCGGTAGCCGCTTCGAGCCCGGCGTCCGCGGTCACCACGAGCGGCTGACGCGGATAGCTCCGCAGGGTGGCGTCCAGGCGGGACACCTGGAGGTTTGTCAGCGGGATATATGTCCGGAGCTGCGCGACCGTCGCCATCACGGAGTCGCGCGAGGCGGGCAGCACGGTCACGGCGTAGCTGGGCACGTTGTCCGCGATGATGCGCCCATTCCGGTCGAAGATGGTGCCCCGCGGCGCGGGCACGTCCAGCCGCCGGAGCCGGTTCTCCTCCGCCCGCAGCTTGTAGGTACTCGACGCGAGGACCTGTACGCGGAAGAAGGCGGTGAACAGGCCCGCGAAGAGCAAGAACAGCCCGATCATCGCGCCTTGCGCGCGGCGCCGGCGTGCATGCGGATGCTGCGTCTTCATCGGAGCGACTCCCACCAGGCTCCCGTGATCCTGACCGCCACGACCCCGATCGCGGCGGCGTACGCCGCGGCCAGGGGCGCGCCGATCAGGATCGCCTGCACGAACGGCTCACGCACCCCCTCTCCTACCGCCACCCAGTGGACGAGATCCTTGACCCACTTCCCCAGGAAGAGGTAGGAGATCATGAAAAAGAACGAGTCTCCCACGAACCAGTCCCGCGTCCGCGCCCCGGCCGCCCCGACCAGGGTCAGAGCGAGCGCGTTCGCCCCGAACGCCAGGAGGCTGAACGCGTCCAACAGCAGCCCGAAGGCAAAACCGATGCCCGCCGCGGCTCCCATCCCGACCTCCAGGGCCGCGAGCAGCAGCGAAACGGTCAGCAGGTCGGGGGCGACCTCGGCGAGCCCCAGCCCCAGGTGCAGGAAGAAGTGGAGGAAGGCCAGCCCGACCACGGTGGCCCACACCCGCCACGACCCCCTCACCGCGCGATCGCTCCCCCTTGATCACGCATCCCGTTCACCGACCGGTCGTGTCCGCGGGGCCGGGGGTGGGCTCGGCCGGCAACCGGATCGTGTCGGTCGGCACCGGGAGCTGCCGCACCCCGGTCGTGTCCGCCGGCCGCGCGCGCGGCGGCCCGCTCGGGACGGGCGGAGCCTGGGGCTCGGGGGACTGTGGCTCCGGGGCGCGCGGCTCGGGCTCCGCGGCTCCCCCCGTCGGGGACGGCTGCACGGAGGGACGGATCTCCGGCGCACGGATCGCGGGGGCCGGACGGGCGGGCGGCGGAGCAGCCGCCGGCGCGCGCGTCGCGGCGACCCGCTCGGGTTCGCGCACCGGGGTGCGGGTCCCGAGCCGCGGGCGGGAATCGGACCGGGCCGATCCCTCAGCCGCCAGCGCTGCGCTGTCGCGCGCCGTGTAGGCCCCGAGCAGCCGCTCCAGGTGCGCGAGACTGTCCGCGCGCGCCTGCTCGGTCAGCACGAGCTCCTGCTCCGAGCGGATGGAGTCGGGCGGGAACACCGGGCTGAGGTCGGCCGGCGCGTTGCCGACCGCGACCAGCACGTGCGTCGCCGTGCCCGGCTCCGCCAGTGGCCTCAACCAGTAGCTCTTGCGCCAGCCTCCCTCTGCCTCCGCCAGACCGTTGATCAGCCCGATCGGGACCCCCCGCGGGAAGATCCCGCCGAGGCCGCTCGTGACCACCAGGGTTCCGTCCTCCAGCCGCGTGTGGAAAGCGGTCCCATTGAGCACGAGGCGGTCCTCTTCGCGGAAGCGTCCCCGCCGGCTCTCCACCATTCCATAGGTGCTGCCGTCGGCGGTCATCGCACCGGCACGGAAGTCGGGATGGGTCCAGTCCATCCCGACGGAGTGATCCGCCCGCGCGTCACGGATCACGCCGACCAGTCCGCGCGCGCTGATCACCGGGGCGTTCGGGCGCACGCCGTCCGCCGCCCCGGCATCCACCAAGAAGGTGCTCTCGGATCCGGTGATCCCGGCGCGCACGACGGTGGCGGCCTTGAAGGCCGGACCGAGCTTCTCGGACAATGCGAGAAGCCCGCGTAGGCGGCGGTTCTCCTCCGTGAGTGCGCCCTGCGCGGCCATCCAGGCGACTAGGGAGTCGAGCCGCTGGCGGAGCTGGTCCGCCTCCGTGGCGCGCACCCTGAGCGTGGTGATGGTTTCCTGCGTGGTAATGAAGGGACGGAGCACGGTGCTCCTGAGGAAGGCCGCGACCTGCTGCTGACCGCCGGAGGGGAGGTAGGTGACGACTAGCGCGGCGATCACGAACAACGCGGTCGCCACCATATGACGGCGGCCACGAGTGTCGGCGGTCTCGTTGGTATAGGCCGGCATGCTCAGCCTGCTACGCAGGTACCGTACCCCGCCCTCACGTCGTCAGCACTGCTCGGTACTTCATCATGTCGTCCAAGATCCTCCCCGCCCCTCGCACCACGCACGTGAGCGGTTCCTCGTCCACGTGGATCGGCAGGTTGGTCTCGTGCTGGAGCAGCCGGTCCAGTCCGCGGATCAGGGCACCCCCACCGGTCATCACGATCCCCCGGTCGACGATGTCCGACGACAGCTCGGGGGGGGTGATCTCGAGGGCGCGGCGGACAGCCTCCACGATCGCCTGGATCGGCTCCTGGATGCACTCGCGGATCTCCTGCGAGTGCACAGTGACGGTCTTGGGGATCCCCGAGACCAGATCCCGCCCCTTGACCTCCATCTCCCGCTCATCGCCCCCGTCGAACGCCGAGCCGATCTGGATCTTGAGTGCCTCCGCCGTCGGCTCGCCGATCAGCAGGTTGTAGTTCTTGCGCATGAAGGTGACGATCGAGGTATCGAGCTCGTCGCCGCCCACGCGGATCGAGGTGTTGGAGACGATTCCGTTTAGCGCGATCACGGCGATCTCAGTAGTGCCGCCGCCGATGTCGATCACCATGTTGCCGGTCGGGGTCTCGACGGGGAGCCAGACCCCGATCGCGGCGGCCATCGGCTCGGCGACCATGTACACCGCCTTGGCCCCCGCCGCCATCGCGGAGGAACGCACTGCGCGCCGCTCCAATTCGGTGATTCCGGAGGGCACGCCGACCACAACCCGCGGCTTGAGGCGGAAAATGCGCTTCGCGGTGACATGCTTGAGGAAGTGGCGGAGCATCATCTCCGTCACGTCCACGTCCGCGATCACCCCGTCCTTGAGCGGCCGGACGGCTTCGATCCCTTCCGGCGTGCGGCCGAGCATCCGTTTGGCCTCAAGCCCTATCCCCATGATCCGCCGCGTGCCGCGATTGACCGCGACCACGGAGGGCTCGTTGAGGACGATCCCTTCACCCTTGACGTAGACGAGCGTATTCGCCGTGCCGAGGTCGACGGCGATGTCGTTGACGGGGATCATCCGTCCTCCGGACAGCCAGCCTAACAACAAATACCGTTCCGGTCCGAGCGTGAGCGGGGCCCGGATGCCGCGGCTCCGGGAACGACCGAAGCTAAACGGACGCCCGAGCCCCTGCAAGGAACGCTCCCGCAAGGGGTTGGAGCGATGGCCGGAGGGGCTCGCGAGCGCCTTCTCCTGCCCTTCCGGCAGGAGAAGGCGCTCCTCTTCAACCCCGCCCGGTGCTCCCGAAGCCTCCCTCCCCGCGCCCGCTCGACGCGAGGTTCGCCGCCTCCTCGACGCGCGGCGCCTCGAAGCGCGCGAACACGAGCTGGGCGATCCGCTCGCCCCGCTCGAGTCGGAGCGGCTCCGCTCCGAGATTCTGGAGGATGACCTTGATCTCCCCGCGGTAGTCGGGATCGATCGTACCTGGACTATTGGGGAGAGTGAGGCCGTGCTTGAGCGCGAGCCCGGAGCGCGGCCGCACCTGGCACTCGATCCCTTCCGGAAGCTCCATCACCAGGCCCGTGGGCACGAGCACGATCTGCCCGGGAGCGAGCTCCACGGGAGCCGCCGCACGTACGTCGTAGCCCGCCGCGAGCGCGGTCGCGCGGGCGGGGAGCGGGAGGTCCGGGTTCGAGGGGAGCCGCCGGAAGCGGACAACCGCATCCTCACTCGTGCTCACGCGCGCGCCGGCTCGCGCAGGAAGCGCTCGAGCGGAAGGGCCTCCATCCCGAATGCATCGGCCACGCCCGGATGCGTGATCCTGCCGTCCACGACGTTCACGCCGCCCGCGAGCGCGCGGTCGTCCGCGCAGGCCCGGCGCCAGCCGAGGTGCGCGGCCTCATCGTGTACGGGAGCGTGGCGTTGGTGAGCGCGAGCGTGCTCGTGCGCGGCACGCCACCCGGCATGTTGGCGACCCCGTAGTGCACGATGTTGTCCACCATGTAGGTGGGCTGGTCGTGCGTGGTGGGTCGGATCGTCTCGACGCAGCCACCCTGATCGACGGCGACGTCCACGATCACCGAGCCCGGTCGCATGCGGCTCAAGTCTTCGCGCAGCACCAGGTGCAGAGCCTTCCGGCCGGAGATGAGCACGGTTCCGATCACGAGATCCACATCCTCGACCTGCTCGCGGATCGCGTAGCGCGTGCTGAACAACAGGCTCACGTTGGCCGGCATCACGTCCTCCAGGTAACGGAGCCGGGCGAGGTCTACGTCCATGCTGAAGACGCGCGCGCCCATCCCCACCGCGATCTTGGCCGCGTTCGTGCCGACCACGCCGCCGCCCAGGATGAGCACCTTTCCGGGGAGCACGCCCGGAACACCGGACAGCAGGACGTCCGATCCCCCCGCGTGTTTGGCGAGGAAGCGCGCTCCCTCCTGCACGGCCATCCGTCCCGCCACCTCGCTCATCGGCGTGAGCAGGGGCAGCTCGCCGCTCGGAAGCTCGACCATCTCGTACGCGATCGCGATCGCGTACGAGCTCATGACCGCGCGCGTGAGCGCCTCAGACGCGGCAAAGTGGAAATAGGTGAAGAGCAGCTGCTCCGCGCGCATGCGGGGCCACTCCGGCTCGATCGGCTCCTTCACCTTGAGGATCATGTCGGCGCGTGCCCAGACCTCCTCCGGTCCGTCGATCATGTGCGTGCCCGCGACCTCGTAGAAGTCGTCCGTGAATCCGCTCGGGACCCCGGCTCCCTGCTCGACCATCACCGCGTGGCCGGCGTCGACAAGGGCCTCCACACCCGCCGGGGTAATCGCCACCCGGTACTCCTCGCGCTTGATCTCCTTCGGCACGCCGATGCGCATACCCCCCTCGCTTAACGGGTCATTCGCCTTCTGGTCCAAGCCGAAGCAGCAATTGCCGGTCCGGCTCGTAGAAGGCGGCGGCGGCCGCCACCTCCTCCCCGCTCACGGCGTCGATCCGCGCCAGCAGCTCGTCCAGATCGAGGAACGGCTCTTCGTAGAGCGCGAATCCCGCCAACCGGTGGAGCCGCGCACCCGTGGATTCGAGCGACAGCATGATCTGCCCCTTCACCTGCCGCTTGGTCTGCTCCAGTTCGCTTTCCGGAAGCCCCTCGCGCGCGAGCCGCGCCAGCTCCTCGCGCACGGCGTCCACGGCGCGCTGCTCCCATGCGGGGCGTGTCCCCACGTAGACCCCCGTCAGGCCGGCGAGAGCATAGAAGGACTGGAAGGAGTAAACCGTATACGCGAGCGCCAGCTCCTCGCGGATGCGTTGGAAGAGACGCGAGCTCATCCCGCCCCCGAGCGCCGAGGAGAGCAGCACGAGCGCGTAGCGCCTCGGGTCTGCGTGCGGGGGCGCGTCCGTCCCGAATACCAGGTGGCTCTGCGCCCCACCTCGCCGTACCCGCTCGTCGCCGCGGGTCGCCTCCGGCAGCGCGGGGACGCGGTCGTTGCGCTCGCCGGGTGAAGCGCCGCCGAACAGCCGCGTCACCGCCTCGAGGAGCGGCCCGTGCTGCACGTTCCCGGCGGCGGCCAGGACCAGGTTCCGGCCTACGTAGCGCTCCCGGTGGAGGCGGCGGAGCGTCTCCGCGGACGTGGCGGCCACGGTCTCGCGCGTGCCCAGAATGGAATGGCCGTAGGGGTGGCCCTCCCAGAGCCGCTCTCCGTGCAACTCGAAGACGAGGTCGTCCGGCGTGTCCTCGACCGTGGAGATCTCTTCGAGCACCACCTCACGCTCGAGGTCGAGGTCCTCGGGCCGGAGCAGCGGAGCGAGCGTGAGATCGGCCAGCACGTCGAGCGCCTCGGATAGGTGCTCGTCGAGCACGCGCGCCTGGAAGCTTGTGTGCTCGCGGCTCGTGTAGGCATCGAGGGAGCCACCCAACCCCTCGAGCGCGAGCGCCAGATCGCGCGCCGTGCGCCGCGTGGTTCCCTTGAAGACGAGGTGCTCGAGCAGGTGGCTGGCCCCCATCTCCTGGGGCCCCTCGTGCGCCGCGCCCTGGCGGACCCAGACTCCCACCGAGACGGACCGCACCCCTGGGATCTCCTCCGACAGCACCTGGACGCCGTTGGGGAGCAGGTCGCTGTGCAGGGGCGAAACGCCGAAGGGGGACACGGACATGGTCTGTCCGTACCCCCCAGACCAGCTGCCTGGATCCAGCGGCGCCCTCCTGTCAGCGCCGGCCGGCCCGGCGGCGGCGGCGATCCCGGGCGCCCCGCTAGCCGCGGCTGGTGGCGGCGGGCTGAGCGGCCCCCTCCCCCAGCTCGACCAGCGCGGCCTTCCGGGACAGCCGGAGCCGCCCCTTCTCGTCGATCGAGAGCAGCTTGACCTTGGTGACGTCCCCCTTCTTGAGGACGTCCTCGGTCTTCTCGACGCGCCCGTCGGCCAACTCCGAGATGTGGCACAGCCCCTCGGTGCCCGGCAGAATCTCGATGAACGCGCCGAAGGTGGTGGTGTTCATGACCCGACCCTCGAAGATACGCCCCACCTCGGGCTCCTGCACGATCGCCTCGATCATCTCGCGCGCGCGGTTGCTCGCCTCCATGCTCACCGCCGCGATTTTCACGAGGCCGCTGTCGTCGATCTCGATCTTGGCGCCCGACTCGTCCTGGATCGCGCGGATCGTCTTGCCCTTGGGCCCGATGATCTCGCCGATCTTCTCCGGGTTGATCTGGACCGTGACGATGCGAGGAGCCCAGCTGGAAAGTTCAGTGCGCGGCTCGCCCAGAGCCTGATCCATGATGTCGAGGATATGCATGCGGCCCCGGTTGGCTCGCTGCAGTGCCTCTTCGAGAATGACGAACGTGAGCCCCTCCACCTTGATGTCCATCTGGATCGAGTTCACACCCTTGCGGGTGCCGGCCACCTTGAAGTCCATGTCGCCGAGTGCGTCCTCGAGGCCGAGGATGTCGGTCAGCACCGCCACACGGTCGCCTTCCTTGATGAGCCCCATCGCGACGCCCGCGCAGGCCGCCTTCATGGGGACGCCCGCGTCCATCAGCGCGAGCGACGCGCCGCACACCGACGCCATGGAGGACGAACCGTTCGACTCCATGATGTCCGAAACCACGCGAATCGTGTAGGGGAAGTCGTCGTACGACGGCAGCAGCGGCTGGATGGCGCGCTCGGCGAGCGCTCCGTGCCCTTTCTCCCGGCGCGATGCACCCCGGAACGGCTTCGCCTCGCCGGTGGAGAACGGCGGGAAGTTGTAGTGGAGCATGAAGGACTTCTTGACCTCCTCGATCGAGTCGACCGAGTCGATCCGCTGTTCGTCCCGAGAAGTGCCGAGCGTCGTCACGACGAGCGCCTGGGTCTGGCCCCGGGTGAACAGAGCCGACCCGTGCGTGCGCGGCAGGAGCCCCACCTCGCAGGTGATCTCCCGGATCTGGTCCAGTCCGCGGCCGTCCGCGCGCTCGCCCCGGTCGAGAATGGTGCGCCGCATGGTCTTCTTCTCGATCGCACGCAGCACCTCGCCCACCTGGGCCTCGCGCTCGCGCCAGCTCTCCGCCTCTTCGCTCAGCGAGCTGAAGACGTCGTCGCGCACCGCGGCCATGGCCTGCTGCCGCTCGAGCTTGTCGGGCAGAGCGAGCGCCTCGGCCACGCGCTGATTGGCCATCTCCTCGACCCGCGTCCTGAGCTGCTTGTCGGGCTGGACGGGAGTCCAGGGCATGTCGGGGATAGTGTGGCCCTCGAGCAGCTCCTTCTGGATGGCGATCAGCTCGCGGATCCCCTCGTGGCCCACCTTGAGCGCCTGCAGGATGTCCGACTCGGGCACCTCGACCGCACCGCCCTCCACCATCAGGATCGCGTCCTCGGTGCCGGCCACGACGATGTCGATGTCGGAGTACTCGAGCTGCTGGAAAGTCGGGTTGAGCAGCCAGTTGTCGCGGATGCGGCCTACCCGCACCGCCGCGACCAGGTGATTGAAGGGGATCTTCGACATCTTTAGCGCCACCGAAGCCCCCAGGAGCGCCAGCACGTCCGCGTCGTTCTCCTGGTCCGCCGAAAGGACCAGGCAGGCGACCTGGGTTTCGTTCATGAACCCGTCCGGAAACAGAGGCCGCAGAGGGCGATCGGTCATCCGCGCGGCGAGGACCTCCTTCTCGCCCGGCTGGCCCTCCCGCTTGAAGAAGCCGCCCGGGATCTTCCCGGCGGCGTAGCTCTTCTCCCGGTACTCGATCGTGAGGGGGAAGAAGGGCAGGTGGGTGGGATTGTCCTGAACCGTGGCGGCGCACAGCACCACGGTGTCTCCGTATCGCACCACGCAGGAGCCGGCCGCAAGCTTGGCCATGTGGCCGATCTCGAGGCTCAGGGTCCGGCCGGCGAACTGTCGTTCGATCCGCTTGGTCATCGTCTGTTCTCTTCCGCTTTCTGCGTCGTGTGGGGCGGGGATCGCCCCGGCCGCTCCCCGCGACCAATGGTGGAAAAAAGCGAATCGGCGACAGCCGTCATGGCCGCCGCCGACTCGGGGATCATCAGTGCCGCAATCCGAGGTCCGCGATCAACTCGCGATACCGGTCGATGTCGGTCTTCCTTAGGTACTCGAGAAGCCGCCTGCGCTTGCCCACCATCTTGAGCAGGCCGCGGCGACTGTGGTGGTCATGTTTGTGTCGCTCGAAGTGCTCCCTCAAGTCCTCGATCCGGGCCGTGAGGAGGGCGATCTGGATCGGGGTGCTGCCTTTGTCCTGATCGTGCTCCTGGTACTTCCTGATCACTGCGTCCTTGTCTACCGCCATCAGATTGCCTCCGCAGGAGTCTGCGCTGCAAGGGAAGCGTCGGGGACTTGGCCACACGTCCCGGTATAAGCCCTTAAGAATAGCAGAAATTCACGGTTGCGTAAACCGCTCCGGATCGGTGGCCGTACCACACCGCTTGGTCCTTGCCCCGGAACGAGACCTGATCCACCGCGGCGTCTTCACTTCGGTACCCGATCGCGCTCGACGCATTGACGTGACCCCCTGAAACGAGACCAGTGCGGATGTTAGGATCTGGCGCCTGGTCCCAGCTACAGGGAGGTCAGTATGGGCAGGAGACGGCACACGCTGGAACAGATTATCACGGCACTGAGAGAGG
>Ga0310121_10001257_pt1 | contig 26309 bp, 18 predicted proteins | sample CB27_Tmax_986_MG_FD_203504 | JGI IMG/M metagenome (GOLD analysis project Ga0310121, IMG submission 203504) | Marine microbial communities from Western Arctic Ocean, Canada - CB27_Tmax_986 | ecosystem: Environmental > Aquatic > Marine > Oceanic | place: Canada: Western Arctic Ocean | collected... | reverse complement strand
CAGCTCCGCTGCCAAGTTGACATCCGCTGCCATTTGGCGGATGAATTCCGTAAGTGTCAGATCCGCGACTTCTTTATCTTTGGCAGCCTCTTGTACGGGCTGAATTGCGATCAACACGTCGTCAACTACTACTTGGATTTTCTCAGATGTTAAGGGTTTGATTACTTCCAAGGCAGTGTTAAGGTTTTCCAGTTGACTGAGTAGGCGGCGGCGGTCGAATTCAAGTTCTTGCGAGCCCCTCATTACGCGGCCAGGCAGGTTGGCACGTCCAGGGCGTTTTCCAATTCGCATGTCCTCAAATTCAACGGCCTTTTCTGCCGCTTTGTTGGCCACCGTGTCAGTTAACAAGACGAGTCCCTTGGCGACTGCGTCGGTACTTACCTGTTTTTCTTCCAGGGGGATTTTCGTGAGTATGACTGCAACCTGGCAGCGATCCTCCAACGGCATATCGGGAGCAGAGATCAACGACATCAGGTCGGTCACAATCTGGTTGTCTGTACTGGTTTTGCTTAGTTCGGCCAAGGCACTTGCGGCGACCCGTTTCAGCCAATATTGCACATCGGAATCCATCTCTTTCGACAATTCCGGTTGATTGACGATTCTCAGCAGTGTTTGTTTGAATTCGTTCTTCACCTGAGGTGACAAATTTTCACGAGATTGCGCTTGCCGTTCCAATCCAATTAATGCCGCTGCCAACATCGGAGGAGTCACTCGTGGATCGTTATCTGCTGCTAACTCGACGATCTTTAGCAGAGTTTGTGTTGCGGCGGGATAGGGCGTAGGCGGATTATTGACCTTGTCCGAGTACTTTGCATCCAGGCTGCCCAGCAGCAGCGTTGCGTTCAATCGTACGGCCGGATGGTAATTCCGGTTGCCGGCCACCTTTTTCGCAAAATCGAACGACATTTTCGTCAGGTCGCTCTGTAACTCGGAGTTATCGGATGCCCAGAGATAACGTTCTACCAGCTCCTTTCGACGCTCTCCCAGGAGGCCAAGAAGTTCGGGTTCGGTTTGCGTCATGCTAGGAAAAAAGTACGTCTGGAAATACTCGTCGAAGCGTGCTTTCTCGTCAGAGTAGATCTCCGGATTCTTAATGCACTTCTGCACTACCGGTCTCAAAAGCCGAGCCTGGGGGTTGACCTTGTCCGATTGGTGTGCCGCAGCGACTTCTACCGGGAACCAAGTGAGCGTCAAGATCGCCACCCCAGCCGCGTAGACTGCCACACTCAAGCGGCGCCGGTGATTGAGTCGGTGGCTGTGGGCAGAATCATCAGTACAGGCATGCAGGGGAAAAGATTTCCCTGGCAATCGAATTCGAGAGGATCGGTCCATGGCAAGTCACTTCATACTACGGGAGCACAAGTGCCCAGATCTGTCGCGGCTGCACCGTGGACTATTCGCAAGGCACCGGCCACATAATTCCAGCCACCTCGGTTTGAACGATAAATTCAACCAGTGTAATGATTTGTGGCACGTGCTTAGGCGGGGTTTGCACTTCTTTATCCTATCAAGAACGGCCGAAAGTTGTCAATTTCACATCCTTTTCGCCCGTTCTAGCCGATGATTTACTCCATTTTCGATGTTATTGTAGCGATCGTGGTCACAATCGTCTGGCCCCTACCTTCGGGTGAGGGAACTGAAAATACGAATCGCCAGGGTGCCACTAATGCTCAAAACATTGGCGTGAATGATGACCCTTTTGTACACAGATTCTCGTTTTCTTGATCATGATACGGGTGGGCATCCCGAGTCCGCGGCGCGCCTGCTGGCCGTTACCAATCAGCTTGAGAAGCTGGCGCTCACCGACCTATGTGAGCGACCCTGCTGGAAACCGGCAACGCTCGCACAGCTTTGCCAGGTTCATGGCCAGGATCACCTTGCCCGGCTTCGCCAAACGGCAGAGCAAGGTGGAGGTCAACTCGATCCAGATACGATTGTTTCCCCCGCTTCCGAGGCGGTGGCGCGGCTGGCTGCCGGAGCTGCTTGTGATGCGGTTGACCGTGTGACCAGTGGCCCGCACCACCAGGCGCTTTGCCTTGTTCGTCCACCGGGTCACCACGCGCTCGCACAACGGGCTATGGGTTTTTGTCTGATGAACAATATCGCAATTGCTGCCAGCATGGCGGCCCAGCAGTGTCAGGTTGACCGCATGTTGATCGTCGATTGGGATGTGCATCATGGAAACGGAACACAGGACATTTTCTATGAAGATTCGCGAGTCGGTTTCTTCTCAGTTCATCGTTGGCCGTTTTATCCCGGAACGGGAGCCGGTGAGGAAACAGGCCATGGGTTGGGACTTGGCACCACCCATAACGTCCCCGTGCCATTTGGAATCCTACGAAGTCAATATGTTCAAATCTTTAAGGCAGAACTAGAGAACTTTGCTGCCCGAATTAAACCAGAATTGGTCCTCATTAGCGCCGGCTTCGATAGTCACCGAGAGGATCCGGTTGGATCGTTGGGCCTGGAGGTGGAAGATTTTGTTGAACTCACCAATACGGTGTTGGAGGTTGCCAGGACTTACGCGAACGGTCGGTTGGTGAGCGTGCTTGAGGGTGGGTATCACCCACAACGGCTTGCTGAGTGCGTGGAGGTTCACTTGCAAACGCTCTTACAAAGCGACCAACATCAAGCCAGTGCGAAATCCCCCGCGTAGATTCGCCGCTGTGAGATGCACACCTTGAGTTATCGACAAATCGCTGTACTGCCCGGCTGGCTGAAGATGGCTTGCTGCGGACCTCTGCCGGAATTGGCGGCAGAATTTTGTAGCCCCTCGGCCGGAAGGGTTCCGGCAGGCCTTCGCTGCGGGCTATTCGTTGCTAAATACACGGGTGTTCTCTTCGGTGCGGAGCGGCTCCGTAAGTTCGCTATGGCCAATTTGGACTGTCAGCCGTTGGTCTCCTGGCTGGACTCCCTGGGCGGTGACGCGAAAAGTCGTATCTGTTTTCGGAGCGAGGCTTTCAAGTGGTTCAAAGACCACTGTTTGAGATTGAATTGCATAGGCAGTTTTTCCCTCAGCCGAAACGACACTCATTCCCGGGGGAAGCGTTGCGGTTACTTGCACGTCGGTTGCGGCTTTAGATCCTTTGTTGATGACATTAATTTCGTAAGTTGTTTCACCGCCGACTTCAATCGGGTCTTCGAGGTCCGTTACTTTGAAGGTGACTGCTGCAATACCTTCGACCAGGATATGCTGGATTGTTTGATCTTCTAATCCCTGGCTTGCCTTGCCTTCGATTGTGAGTTCGTGATCTCCCGCTATGGTGGGTAGTGTGGTCAACTTGACCGCACCGACGGCACCTTTACCAAGTTTTGCCAGGCTCCAATAGACGGCATGCGTGGCGGAATCATATTCGCCGAGGTTGTTTGCGCGCACAAACCGCATCCCCTTGGGCAACTTGGTCGTGAGTTCAATGTCTTTGGCAGTTGCCGTACCGGGATTACTTATGTGCACGGTGTAGGTAGCAGGTTTGTTGAGATAACGTCGCCCGGGTCCTTCCACACCAATTTCCAATGACGGGGCAATGACCTCGAACTTGATTTCCTGTTCAACTTCCAGATCGCCATCGCCACGTGCGATAATCCGATTGACGACGGGTCCTGCTTTTTCAGCGGTAAGGATCAATTCCATCTTGCGTGTTTCGCCGGCGCGTAATGTGCCCACCTCAAATTCAAGGGCCGGGCCTGCGGCATGCCGAAGTTTTTCTGGAACGTTTTCCAACAGGATTACACCAGTCGCGTCGCCACTTCCCGGATTGTGCAGTTCGATCTTTACCCGTTGCTCACTGCCGACCATGACCTTATCGGATGCTGAAAGTCGGAGAGCCAATTGGGGCAGCGTGCAACGCATTTTGACAGACGCATGCGTTGCAAATGTCACTGTCGCCACGCTGCCAATCTCACCTTCAGCCGTTGGCATGACATCGACTTCCAGTTCGCGCTCTTCACCAACCGAGAGTGTGCCCAATTGCCAGTGGAGTTCGCCACTGATAAGCTCTGCCCGCGGTGTCGACCCGACCAGGCGAGTTCCTTGTGGGATCGGGTCTCGGACAACCACGTCGCTGGCAGGGCGATTACCTACGTTGCGGACGTGGATCCGGAATTTGGCTGGTTTGCCAACTTGGATTTCGGTTGGGGCAATCTTCCGCACCAACAGGGCTGGCTGCTGCGGGCCTTCTAATGCTTGTTCACCCGGGAAACCCAATCCAGTTGTTTCCGAACTATCCAGAACCGTTGCTTTGGTAAGTCCGTTTTGTCCCGTGTCATCTGTACGTGGGCCAGGCTGATTACGTGCTGAGACTGGCGGGGGTTGCTGGAATGCACCGACCGACGGCGGGGCAACCCCGCGCTCGGGCGAATTCGGCTCGAGCGAACTAATTTGCTTCGGCTCGTTACGGTAACGGTTCGTCGCTGAAGAGGCAGACCGTGGCACAAGTGGTTGAGCCTCTTGTGAGGGGGCTGGTAGTGGTGCCGGTTGCTGGGCAAACGGGTTGAGCTGACTGTCTCCGCCGGACGACGCGTGTGAATTGTTTCCGCTATCGTCGTACCGCGGGTCGGAGGGTGACTGAGCTTCACTTGCAAACGCATTTCGTGCCCGTTCAGTCGCCGCATCTGTGCTGGGTATCCGGGGTGGGTTTGCTGTCGAACCCACCCCGGGTGTGGGTGTGGAGGCCTGGTCCGGTGTTGCCGAGTCGGCTGTCGGAAGTGACTGATCTTCCGGCAACGGATCCTGCTGCGGTGATGGTTCCTGCCCACGTGTGATTGTGTCGGGTTCTGAATTACTGAAATTCCTGTAACGATCTCCGCTCACCCCGGCTGCCGTAGTCGTTGTGATTGTGGCCAGCGATGCTGTGTCACTGGTCGGTGGTCCGACGGGGATAAAATCCTGAGTGGGTGCTTGTTCGGGCAGGTCTGCCGTCGATTCGGCCACCTTAGGTTCGGTGGCAGCTTCGTGGGGTGTTTCGACCTTTGGCACGGACGCTTTGGCCATGGGTGGTTGAATTGCAGTGTTGACCATCGGGCTTGTAACCGTTTGGGCTGCGGCCGAGGTCTCCCCCTCGGCTAGCCAGGCGTCGGCAACGGCATCCAGCGTTGAGACCGATTCCTTGTGGTCATTTTGAGCCGCTGGAGCAGCAGCTTTACCGGCATGGTCCAGTTGCGGCACGAGCAGGCGACCACTTAATTCGTAGACACCCGCACCGGCGCCTGCGAGCAAGACCGCCATTGCCAGAAATCTGGGAAGCCAGTATTTAATTTTGCTTCCCGGTTTGCGGGCTGCAAACGTTTGTTCATTTACCTTGGCTTGCGAAGCAACAACCCTGGGTGGATCGCTTGATTTATGACCATGTTCGGACATCGTAACTTGATTCCATGCATGGATTGACGGACAAAGAAACGGGAACGGCGCCTCCCACGAAGATCAGACGGGGCCTCCCACGAAGTCAGCAAGAATAAGTACCAGATTTCCTGCTGTGAGCAAAGAGCAATGAACCTGCCGCCGCCGCTCGACGGTACGATTTCGATCACGGGTGTAGCTGGGATCGGGAATACCGAGTGGAGAAAACGCGGAGAACTGACGAGATCCTGTTTGCTAGCAGGTTGGTCAAAGCGATTGGTGGGATAGGTCGTTGTTGCCGTATCAGGGCGTTGCTGCACCGGCATGATTTGAGCCAAGTGGGCCCCAGGGCCGCAGTTTCTTCTCTCTCGCAGTCGAGCATGCAGATTGCGCCATTTCCTGGCGGCGACGCGCGACGTCCTCCAGCGACGCAACTGCGATTCAGGGGTTAGGTTGCGGCTTCGGTTGGGGACGGCAGTAGTCGAGTGCCAAGAGAGCGTAGGCGGTCACGAGATGAGGATCGCCCTCCAACCAGCGTGTGGTTTGATTGGTCCAACTGCCGTCTGCTTGTTGTTCTCTGGCCAACACCTCAGCGAGTTCCCGTCGCCAATCGTGCACCGAACCGTCGGTATCTTCGACCATGTCGTTGCCGATAGTATCGAGTGCTTTGGCAAAGGTGTGATAGTAATAATAGAGGCCGGCAGCTCCCATTCCCGGGTTTTCTGCCAGTGTGTAATGTGCCTGGATCCATCGATTCACGGCTGTAACGCGGGGGTCGTCGCTCGAAACGCCCGCATAGATCATGCTCTTGAGTCCCGCATACGTCATTGATCCGTAACTACGCAGGCCGCCGTTAGGAGTTTCACCAGCCTGGCTCGACCCTCCAGCAGCGACCGTGTAGTAAAAACCGCCGTCTTCAACCTTCGTAGCAAAGGGAGTTGTGTTGTGGGGACTTTCCAGGTTTTGGCATCGAGAAATGAAGATCAGTGCTTTTTCGACGCGGGGATCGTCAGCTCCTTTTCCCAATGCGCGAAGAGCATCCAAAGAGATTTGCGTGTTTGACATATCGGGTCGATTGTGTTTGCCATAACCGAACCCACCGTAACTGAGACTGGAACGTTCGTGCCCCTCGCCTTCATCCCACTGTAGTTCTCCCACAAAGTGATCGGCCTGCTGCAAAATTTGGTCGTAACGACCGTCGACGTTCGCCTCGCTCAGACAGACAATCGCCAAGCAGGTTTCGTAGTTTCGGTAACGCGTACCACGTTGGTAAATACCACCGTCATCGCGAACATGGTTTTCGAGGTAACGTAACGCTTTTGCCAGCAGGGGGTCATCGACAGAGCGGCCATGTCGAATCAAGGCGGTCGCAACCAGGGCGGTTACCGCAGGACCGGCATGGTGACTCCAGGAGCCGTCATCCGCCTGGGTCCCTCTCAAGTAGCGAATGCCCTGACCGGTCGTCCGCTGATACAGTTCCGGTGCTGGGCCAACCGGCGAGTCGCTGGGGCCCTCGTCCGCTGCGGCAACGTTGTCGTAGACGATCAGCGTGATAGCAGCGTATAAAAACCAAATCGCAACGTGTGGGTGGAGGGATGCCATGACCGGCTTCTCTTCAGATGGGTGTTATATCTGAGGGACTACAGAATCTTACGTCACGGGCGGGTCACGGCAAGCCGCAGTGGTTTGGGGCATGCCGCCCGACAAACTCCAGCCCTTGTCGCGAGATTACGGTCTGTGCGGCCCCTTTCGGGCAAAGATCGCGGTTGTCCGGGACAGCTGGCAAGGAAAATGGGTATCAGGTTGTGCCATCCAGTCGCCGTTTCGGAGTCGGTGCCGCACGGGTGGCACGTATCGATGGCCCCGCGTTCCGGTTCCTCACCTCACAGCTGAAGATCCGGGAGTGCAGGGGCGGTTTTTATCTGCGACGCGATGATGACATTGATTGTGCATTAGCGGCTGATGGCAGTCCAAAGCAAAAAGACCAGCCAGGCGGTTACCAGCACCACCGATGTGGCCAGCTGCAGGGGGTTACGGCGGGGTGGATTCGGTGGGACGCGAAACCGCTCCGAACTCAGCCTGGCCTTGACCATCCCGGAGGTATCATGTCGGTTTGATTTGTGGCGTTGCCCGTTTTTTTCACGGCTTCCACAATGCGGCGACTTCGGCGCGGACTCTTTCAAGAACTGCGTTCTCCGCTTGAATCAGGCAACCCAATTTGAAAACTGTCCTGGAGCCCTTCGACGAAATCGAAGACATCGTCAAAATCTTCGCGGCGGTCCTCGGGGGTTTTGCGCATTTGGCCTATTTCGATCAGATTGAATACAATTTCACCGAAGTCACCCGTCGACCGGATTCCCCAATGATTCAATACGTCCTTGGCCATGAGCCCATACTGCTCAAGAGCATAGCAACGAATTGCCTCACACAGTTCCTGTCCGGTAATGTGCTGCTCAGGTTTGTTGTGAGGTTCGCCTGCTGTATCTGTGGGAGGGTAATCGCGCCCCATTTCCAGCTTTTCCTGGGCATAGCGAAGCGCATCAAACACGAACGCATAAGCATCAAATTGATAGCGGCGATCGCGGTGCAGCAGGTCGGCAATTGGATGTTGAGGATCAACCATACATTTATTTTGATTACTTGTGCCGGATAACGCAACAAGGATGATTCAAAATGTCTGGGGATGATGGCACCCCACACGTAACTTGTTTCCGAGACTCTCGGACCAGTTACTCCGTTTCCGTGTTATCTTTCTTGGGATTTTTGGAAGTGTGGTCTGTGGCAGCCTGTTTTGAGCGGCTATACGTGGTTTGGGGAACGTCTGGAGTAGAGTCGCTGGCAGAAGATCCCGTAGCTTCGGTACCTTGGAGAGTTTCCATCGTGGCGGAATCCATCTTCCCAACCGGGGAGGGTTTTTCTTCCTCTTTGTCGGTTGGGTCATTTTGATCCTGTTTTGGTGCCGATTGGGGTTGTGCCAATACGGTAAGCACGTCGCCCGCTTCGATGACAATTCGCCGCATGTCTTCAGTTTCGATCATCAACTGGCTGGCGAGAATTTCGTGGGCCAGGACTTTGGCTCGACCCTGGTTCGTGATGATGTTTGTCCCGATGGGCGGCAACTCTTTCTGTAGCTCCAGGTAGGTCTCGTACTCGTATCGCAGACAGCATTTCAGGCGTCCACAACGACCTGAGATTTTACTCGGGTCGAGGGTGGCCTTCTGCAATTTGGCCATCCGCATCGAAACCGGCGGCATTTCCGACAGATGCGTGTTACAGCAGACTACCTTCCCACAGTCCCCGTAATCGGCCAGTAGCTTGGCTTCATCTCGCACGCCGATCTGTCGCATTTCGATACGAGTTTGAAACTCTTTGGCAAGTAATTTGACCAATTCACGAAAATCGATGCGCCCATCCGCCAGGTAATACACCACGATACGCTCACCGCCGTAGAGATGTTCGACATCAACCAACCGCATCATCAGATTGAGTTCCTTGATTCGCTTGCCGCAAATCTCGTACTCACGTCGTTCTTGCTCGTGGAGCTTGCGGAGCTCGCGCTCATCATCTTCCGATACCCTCCGCAGGATCTGCCCATACTTGGGTTCGTTCAAACTCGCCAGTGCCGCCTCAGTTGCTTCACAGAGAACCTCACCCGATTCCAAGCCTCGGTGGGTTCGTGCAATGACCTGATGACTGCGTGAGAAGAGCGTATGCCCGCGCGTGGAGAACACGCCCAGGTTACGCATCACGCCGTGACGAACGACGTATTTTGGCATAATCGGTAGGGTCGCTCAGTGGTAAAACAAGCCATTGGGTGGGCCCAACACATCGAATGTTGGTAGCTCAGTGCAGTGGCGATCAGGCAGGCAAACCGGCTGCACGGCGTTTCAGTATACTGTGGCCAGTTGTCACGGAACAGAGACAAGCGACAATCAGAAGGGAAAACGTCGTTAACCTCGCGTGCTTCCGGGCTTGGCTATTGTTGCCCAGCCTGCACAGCTTTACAGTATGCATTGAATTGTCCGTAGTTGCTGCTCGTCACCAGGAGAATAACCGTGGAAACCCAATCTGCCAGTGAACTGACCACCAAAAAGTGCCTGCCCTGTGAAGGTGGTGTTGAACCTTGCACGCTCGACGAGTCAGAAAGCCAACTCGGCGAGTTGCAGGGGTGGTTTCTCACCCATGAAGGCAAGCGAATCCGGAAGGACTGGAAGGTCAAGAATTTTCTGGCCGGGATGGACTTCTTCAACCGCTGTGCCCAGGTCGCCGAGGATGATGGACATCATCCCGATCTGCATATTGAAGGTTACCGAAACGTTTCGGTCGAATTATGGACACATGCCATTGGAGGGCTGTCGGAGAATGATTTCATCCTGGCAGCTAAAATTGATCAGTTGCCCATAGAGCTTCAATCGTAGGATATGCTGGTGGATTCGAATTCGCTGCCTCAGTCCTTTCCTTGTTACCTTGTCCGCCAGGACGACCAGGGATTGATCACTGCCCAGGTTGAAACGATTACGCTCGATCAGCTCCCCGACGGTGATGTGTTGATCGAGGTTGCCTTTTCGTCACTCAACTACAAAGACGCCCTGGCTTCTCAGGGACATCCGGGGGTCGTGCGTCGATTTCCCCATCTGCCTGGCGTCGATTGTGCTGGTACAGTTGTGGAGAGCTGTTCGGCTGGGTTCAAGCCGGGGGACCAGGTCTTGGTGACGGGTTATGATTTGGGTGCTCCCGCTTGGGGCGGGCTCGCTCGGTTTGTGCGGGTTCCGGCCGACTGGGTGGTACCGCTGCCCCAGGAACTTACGTTGCGGGAAAGTATGATTTTAGGAACGGCCGGTTTTACGGCTGCTCAATGCGTTACCGCAATTGTTGACCGCAACATCGATCCCACCGGGGGTGAGGTCGTCGTCACAGGTGCCTCGGGTGGTGTTGGCTGCTTGGCCGTGGCCATACTAGCCCGGTGTGGTTTTCGCGTTGCGGCAGTGACGGGAAAGCGAGAACGTCACGAGTGGCTTCGCAAGCTGGGTGCGAGCACAATCCTCGATCGAACCGATGTGCTCGACGACTCCGAGCGACCGTTGCTCAAGGCTCGTTGGGTTGCTGCAGTTGATACCGTGGGGGGAAAGACCTTGGCAGCAATTGTTCGCAGTATCGAACATCGCGGTTGCGTAACGGCCTGTGGCCTCGTAGGTGGTGATCAACTCTCCCTGACCGTCTATCCGTTTATTCTCCGCGGTGTTACCCTGGTAGGAATCGATTCGGCCAAGTGCCCCCGTGAATCGCGGTTGGAAATTTGGGGCAAGCTTGCGAGAGACTGGAAGCCCGAGCAACTCGATGGTCTTGCCAAAGAAATAACGCTGGCAGAAGTGCCTCAGGTTATGGATGACCTGTTAGCCGGTCGGGCTGCAGGTCGAACCATCGTTCGTCCCACCGACGGTTTGTAATGGCGACCCGGCCGATAACAAGGATTCACGCCGCGTCCTTGAAAAACGTGCTGTTTCGGTCTGCATGGTCTCGGAACCTGCGATTGTGCAGCTCTGTTTCGATGATCGGTCATGCCTTCCCTCGCAGTTTTGTCGAGGTAAATGGTCAACTTGGCAGCTTGAAGATTTGACATGATTTCAATACCCAGAACAGACTTTCCGAGTTTTCATAGCGCCCTGATTTGAACCACGCGGTGGAGTTGTTTCTCATGTTCCGCATCAAACCACCAACTGTTCTGGTCTTAGCCATTGTCTTTGTGCTTTTGCTGCAACGGTATTTTCCGGGAACTCAGCTTTGGACCGCCCCACAAACCTATGGAGGAGTGCTGCCAATAGTCATTGGACTTGGTCTCCTCTTCGTGTCCTTACGTAGTTTTCACCGTCAGGGAACCACGAGTGACCCGTTCGACAAGTCAGAGCATCTGGTGACTGCAGGACCGTACGAATACTCGCGCAACCCAATGTATCTGGGCATGCTCTTGAGCCTGGTTGGCTGCGTGATTCTCACGGGTACGGTGACTCCCTGGTTGGTGCCCCCTCTGTTTGCGGTGATCCTGCAATCCTATTTTATCAAGCCAGAAGAGACAAAGCTCGCGAACCGGTTTGGACCGATTTACAAGGATTACGTGAAGCGCGTGCGTCGTTGGATTTGACCAGTCGAGCTACCAGTTGTCCTCCTACCGAGAAGGGCGGTAAAATTGAAGGTAGGAGTTTGGCCTGGGTTTGGCCTGGTTTGTGCCAGGTTGATTGCATTCAACACTCAGTGTGTCACAAGGAACAAGCGGAATGGCTGGACATCGAAAATCAGCAGTCGTCTGGTTGGCGGCGATGATTCTGTTGGGGTTGTGTTTTCCCCCGGTCAGCAGGGCCGATGAAGTGCTCTTGGCTGCCGATGTTCATCTGGTTGGGGAGCATACCACAAGCCGACCCCGTCACATGTTCGTTCAGCGGCGATTCAAGGGATCTCCCCAATGGCGTGAACTCAAGGCGTTGGAAGAGTACTATGATGATCTTGAAGACTTCTACGACGATCGGGATCCAGTGCTTGCTGATTACTACGAGCGGCTTGAAAACTACTACGAGGATCTCCGCAAGGGGCGACCTGCAGCACTACCAGTGCGGCCAATTCCTCACGGGGCTGTCGTTCCGCAGAACGTGCCATTTAACATTGTGGTGGAGCCAGCTCTGGCCCCTCAACTGCTACCAGGCGGCGTTCCAAAAACAACGACGACTCAAAAGCTCGTCGACTCACCCGACGTGCGTTTAGAGCGGGCGTATCGAGACTTGCAAGTGCAACTCCCACGTTTTACGACAGGAAGTCGTTGGCAGCAATATTTGCGTTTACCGTTCGATCAGATCGTCGAAGGCGATGCTCTTGCATGGTTGCTAAGTGACGAGGGTATGGCCGAACTTCGTGACGCTTTGATCCGCTATGATCGAGTGAACAGCAATCCGCAATATCGGGTTGTGACGCGGTTGTCAGCTTTTGGGAAGACACGCAAGTTGCTGCAGGAGTTTCTCACCTGGGAAGAATCGTCCCCCACCAGCGAGGGGCCACAATTGCAATTTAACGGTCCCCTTCCGCCGGCTGAAGAGATTCCCATTCCTCAAGCTGCAGATCGAAGCGGGAATCCGGCGCGGTCGGTACTCCTTCCTTCCAAGCCGTAGGTGGGTATCACAAGGTTGAATTTAGTCTTCGACAAGGCTGGCGATCTTCGGCGGCGTGAGTTCGCGCAAGCTGTCGACCACGAGGTTTGCGGCAGCCAGTCGTTGGCGGGTCGTTGTCCCAGTCAGACCGATGCTGGCCATGCCGGCCGAATTCGCAGCTGCAATTCCCGCAGAGGCATCTTCAATCACGATGCAGCGGCTGGGATTGATGTTGAGCCGCTGGGCTCCGAGCAGGAATACTTCAGGATCGGGTTTTCCCCGCTGGACGTCGATCCTGCTAATGACGGCCCCAAAATGTTCGGCCCGATCCAGTCGTTCGATGACCACCTGGACGTTTTCAAGAGGGCCTGACGAGCCAATTCCGAGCAGGCAGTTGGCTTTGTGCAGTGCATCGATGAGTTCGGTGGCACCATCGATCGGGAGAAAGTTCTGGCAGATTACATCGCGATAGTATTTTTCTTTACGATCGTCGAGTTCGCCAATTTGCCCGGCATCAAAACCGGCATTGTGGGCCTGGGACCATTCGTTGAGGATTTCCTCGCTGGTCCGCCCGAAGCCCGCGCGGAATTCTTCCTCGGAATATTCGTATCCGAGTTCTGCAAACAGCTCTACCCAACTTTCAAAGTGTGCCTGGTACGAGTTAACCAGGACTCCGTCGACGTCGAAAATGACTGCCCAGCGCGCCATATTTTGAGTTCCACCAGCGAGTGCTGTGATTTTCCTGCTTGAAATGTCATGCGGCGGGAATCAAGAGGTGACGAGTCCTTGCGTTACACCGGGAGCGGGTAGGGTACTTTTTCCCATCAAGAATTCGTCGATAGCACGCGCCGCGCCGCGTCCCTCGTTAATGGCCCAGACGACCAGTGACTGTCCCCGGCGGCAATCTCCGGCGGCAAAGACACCTTCCACGTTGGTCGTGAATTGGCCGTGTTCAGCGGCGAAGGTTTCCCAGTTGCCGCGGGGGTTTTGCATGTCCAGTCCGAGCATTTCGCCAGCACCCTTTTCAGGACCCAGAAATCCGGTTGCCAGTAACACGAGATCGGCTGGCCAGATTTTCTCGCTGCCTTCGACTTCCGTCCATGGGGGGCCACCGTCAGTCGGTTTCGACCAGTCGATGTTTACGGTTTTCAGACCGCAAACGCTTCCTCCACCATCGTCGACAAATTCCTTGGTAAGAATTGCGAACTGGCGCGGGTCATCGCCAAATTTCGCCTCAGTTTCAGTGTGAGAGTATTCAACACGATAGACTTGTGGCCATTCGGGCCAAGGGTTGTTTGTTGCCCGTTCTGCCGGTGGCTTGTCAAGCAACTCGAAGTTGACCATGCTCCTGCAACCGTGGCGGAGCGATGTACCGATGCAGTCGGCACCGGTATCACCCCCACCGATCACGATTACATCGAGTCCGGCGGCTGAAAGGTAATGCCCGTTATTGAGGTTGTTGTCGAGCAGGCTCTTGGTGTTGCGTGTAAGGAAATCCATGGCGAAGTGAATTCCCTCCAATTCACGCCCTGGGCAACGCCCGGTTGGATCGAACGGACGGGTGGCGCCGGTAGCAAACAGCAGTGCGTCATTTTCTTCGAGTAACTGTGCCGGATCGATGTATTGGATCTGGCAACCACGTTCTTGCATGATTTGGGTCATGTGCCCCGAGGAGAACTCTTCCTTTTTCCCAACGTGTGCGCAAGTGATAAAATCAACACCTTCGGCTTGCAGGAGGTCGACCCGCCTTTGAACGACCCCTTTGTCCAGCTTCATGTTGGGGATGCCGTACATCAAGAGTCCGCCAATCCGGTCTGCCCGCTCGTAAACGGTCACCTTGTGGCCCACTTTGTTCAATTGGGCTGCTGCTGCCAGTCCCGTGGGTCCCGAACCGACAACGGCCACTTGCTTGCCGGTGCGATTTGCAGGCTGGCGGGCAACGATCCAACCTTCAGCAAATCCCCGATCGATGATCGCGTTTTCGATGTTTTTGATGGTGACGGGGGGATCGGTAATTCCGAGCACACAGGCGCCTTCACAGGGGGCCGGGCAGGTGCGACCTGTGAATTCGGGAAAGTTGTTTGTTTTGTGAAGCCGGTCCAGAGCATCGCGCCAGCGCCCTTGATAAACCAGGTCATTCCATTCCGGAATCAAGTTGTCAATCGGGCAGCCACTGCCACTCTGACAAAACGGAACCCCACAATCCATGCAACGAGCTCCCTGGATCTTCAGGTGATCATCGTTGGCAAGCATGAAAATCTCGCCAAAATCGGTGATCCGTTCCAGCGGGTCGCGGTACGGTACAACCTCTCGGTCAAACTCTTTAAAGCCAGTTAGTTTTCCCATGGGTCGGTTTTAGATTTCAGATTTTGAGCTGTAATCTCGAAAGAGGCCTCACACCGATGTCGGTTGTTGGGATTTTTTACGTTCCAGCAATACTCGTTTGTAATCGCTGGGCATGACCTTTACGAATTCCGGTAGCGCCTGCTCCCAGCGGGCCAGCAAGTCTGCAGCGACGGTCGAGCCGGTACATTGCTGATGCCGCTCGATCAACTGCCTCAGTTCGGCAATGTCTTCAGCGGCCACGACGTCTTCAAGTTCCACCATACCGAGATTACAGTTGGCCAGGAACTGATCGGATGGATCCCAGATGTAGGCGATACCACCGCTCATGCCAGCGGCGAAGTTGCGACCGGTTGGCCCCAGGATCACTGCTCGACCGCCCGTCATGTATTCGCAACCGTGATCCCCTACACCTTCGATGACGGTTTGTGCCCCACTATTACGGACGCAGAACCGCTCGGCGGCCTGACCGCGGAAGAATGCCACGCCTCCCGTTGCGCCATACAGGCCAACATTGCCAATAATAATGTTTTCCTCGGGCACAAATGTACTTACTTTGGGCGGGTAAAGGTTTAGCTGCCCGCCGGAAAGACCTTTGCCGACGTAATCATTGGCATCACCCTCGAGTTCGAGTGTAACACCCCGTGCCAGGAAAGCGCCGAAGCTCTGGCCTGCCGAACCATTGAGTTTGAAATGGATCGTATCGTCGGGTAAACAATCCGCGCCCCATCTCTTGGCAATTTTGTGACTCAAGATCGTACCGACGGTACGGTCGGTATTGACGATCTCAATTTCGGCGAAGACTTGCGCGCCACTTTCCAGCGCTGGTTTTGCCAGCGGCACGAGCTTGCGCATATCGAGCGAGGCTTCAAGACCATGGTTCTGTGGCCGGGTGCAATAGGTGCCTACATCGGGATGTGGTTTTTCGATCGGGGTCAGTAATTCGGTAAGATCAAGGCCATCCGTTTTCCAATGGGTAATCGCGGCGTCGGCTTCCAGGCAATCGACACGACCCACCATTTCGTTGATGGTGCGGAAACCAAGTTCAGCCATGATCTGGCGAGCTTCCTTGGCAACCATAAACAGGTAATTCACCACGTGCTCAGGCTTACCCATAAACTTTTTGCGGAGTTCAGGGTCTTGTGTAGCAATGCCCACCGGGCAGGTGTTGAGATGACATTTTCGCATCATGATGCAGCCGAGCGTAATGAGCGGGGCTGTTGCGAACCCGAATTCCTCAGCTCCCAGGAGGCATGCAATGACCACGTCACGCCCGGTCTTCAAACCGCCGTCGGTTTGCAGCAAGACACGACTCCGCAAATCGTTGAGCACCAGGGTCTGGTGCGTCTCGGCAATACCGAGTTCCCAGGGTAGCCCCGCATGTTTGATGCTCGTCAGAGGCGAGGCCCCCGTTCCACCCCCATCACCAGAGATCAGGATATGGTCCGCAAACCCTTTAGCGACACCCGCGGCAATGGTACCGACACCGACCTCCGAAACAAGCTTTACACTCACACGTGCCGAGGGATTACTGTTCTTGAGGTCGTGTATCAGTTGCTTGAGATCTTCGATCGAGTAGATGTCGTGGTGTGGAGGGGGGCTGATCAGGCCAACTCCTGGCGTCGAATAGCGTATGCGGGCAATGTCCGCGTCCACTTTGCGCCCCGGCAATTCTCCTCCTTCGCCAGGCTTGGCACCTTGTGCAATCTTGATTTGCAACTCGTCGGCGTTGGCCAGGTACCAGATGGTTACGCCGAATCGACCCGACGCGACTTGCTTGATTGCGGACCGCTTGGAGTCACCATTGGGCAAGACCTTAAAACGTTCGGGATCCTCCCCTCCTTCGCCTGTATTGCTCTTGCCTCCCAGCCGATTCATGGCGATGGCGAGCGTTTCGTGAGATTCGGCAGATATCGACCCAAAGCTCATGGCTCCCGTGCAAAACCGCTTGATAATCTCTGACACCGGTTCCACTTCTTCGATTGATATCGGCTCACCGTTGATTCCCGACTTGAAGGTGAGCAAGCCCCGCAAAGCGCACCGCGTGCGGGCGTCGCGATGAGCGTGATCGGAAAAGCGGCGGTAGGCGTCGGCACTATCAGCCCGCGCGGCAATTTGAATATCTGTGATTGCCTGCGGGTCCCACATGTGACGCTCGCCTTCGGCCCGCCAATGGAATTCGCCCGGGTTGGACAGCACGGGTAATTGCCCATTACTTTTTTCGGGATACGCGATCAAATGCCGACGCAGTGCTTCCTCAGCCAGGACGTCCAGATCCACGCCCTGAAGTCGACTGGCAGTCCCGACGAAACAGCGGTCAATCACGTCGTCGCGCAGCCCAACTGCCTCGAAGATTTGGGCTCCCTTGTAGCTTTGAAGTGTGGAAATTCCCATTTTCGCCATGACCTTAAGCATGCCTTTGGCCACACCCTTGCGGTAGTGGGCAACGACGTCATGATCGGCTTGGGTGAGCGGATTGGAGAGTTCTCCATCGGCAGTGGTGTCGATGACCGGGTGTGCTTTCCCCTCCCCCTCTTCATCCTGCCCGAGTCCCGTTTCCTCTGTGGCGAGCAGCCCATCGCGTCGGGCTTGCCAGAGTGCTTCAAAGGCGACGTAGGGATTGATCCCGTCAGCTCCATAGCCAATCAGCAAACAATGGTGGTGCACTTCCCGTGCTTCACCCGTTTCGAGGACGATTCCGATTTGTGTGCGCTTGACCCGTTGAATGAGATGATGATGGACGGCACCTGTTGCCAGCAGCGTACTTAAGGGAACGCGGTCGTGGTTCACAGATCGATCCGAGAGAATCAGCAGCTGATATCCGGCGTCAATAGCCGCTTCGGCCTCCTGGCAGATTCGGTCTAATGCTTTGACCATTCCAGCTTTGCCTTCGGCACACGGCCAGGTGATATCGATCGTCATGGATCGCCAACCGCGACAATTGATGTGCTTGAGAGCGGCTAGCTGTTCGTTTGAGAGTATCGGGTGTGGGATTCGGAGGCGATGGGCATGCCGTTCGGTGGTTTCGAGGAGGTTTTCCTCCGGCCCGATGTAGCATTCCAGCGACATAATGATTTCTTCACGGATCGAATCGATTGCCGGGTTGGTCACTTGTGCGAAGAGTTGTTTGAAATAGTCATACAGCATGCGCGGTTTGTCGCTGAGACAAGCCAGACACGAGTCGTTCCCCATCGAGCCCACCGGATCGCGCAACTCTCGTACCAACGGGAGCAGCATGAACTGCATGGTCTCGGTTGTGTAGCCGAAGGCCTGCATCCGCTGCAGTAAATCCACCGGCCGAAAACCGTGTTCTTCCCGGTTCGGCTTCAACTCGTTGAGATCGATCCGCTGGTTCTTAAGCCACTCTGCATACGGACGTTGTTGAGCGAATTCAGCCTTGAGTTCCTCGTCAGGAATAAGCCGTCCTTGCTCAAAATCGATGAGGAACATCCGGCCAGGCTGTAGTCTTCCCTTTTGTTTGACGTTTTCCGGCGCAACCGTTGGCAGGACACCAACCTCGCTTCCCATAATGCAGCGGTCGTCGTGGGTAATGTAAAAACGCGAGGGCCTCAAACCGTTGCGATCCAGCACAGCGCCGATGTACTTGCCGTCAGTAAACGCAATCGAGGCAGGACCGTCCCACGGTTCCATCAGGCAGGAGTGGTATTCGTAAAAGGCCCGTTTGTCGTCTGGCATGCTTTCATGGTTTTGCCACGCTTCTGGAATCATCATCATGACTGCCTCTTGCAGCGAGCGGTTAGTCATGAGCAAGAACTCCAACACGTTGTCGAACGTCCCCGAGTCGCTGCAGTCTGCCTCGATAATGGGAAAGAGTTTCGACAGTTCATCACCGAAAAGTTTACTCTCGAAAACCCCTTCACGGGCATGCATCCAGTTCATGTTGCCACGCAACGTGTTGATTTCGCCGTTGTGGCTCATGAAGCGGTTCGGTTGGGCGCGATCCCACGAAGGGAACGTATTCGTGGAGAACCGCGAGTGCACCATCGCCAGATGGGTTGTGTAGTCGGTGTCGGCCAGGTCAGGGTAGTAGTTGAAGAGCTGATCGGTTGTCAGCATGCCCTTGTAAATGATCACCTTGGTCGAGAGTGAGTTGATGTAAAAGAACTTTGCCTCCGCAAGCGATTCGTCATTGCGAAGCCGATGACTGGCTTGTTTGCGGATGAGGTAAAGCTGCCGTTCGAACGCGTCGTCTGCCAGATCGGGACCCGCTTCAATGACCAGCATTTCAATATGGGGTTCACCGGCTCGTGCAGTTGGCCCGACATCCGCCTTGTCCGTTTCGGTGGGAACATCACGCCAGCCAACCACCCGTTGGCCTTGGGCAGCGATAATCTCATCTACCGCGGCTTTGCAGATCGTTCGCTCGGCTTCGACGGTCGGTAAAAATACGATTCCGGCAGCGAATCGGCCAGGTTCCGGTAGATCGGTACTCAGATCTTGTTTGACCACCTTCCTGAGAAACTCGTGAGGCAATGCCGTCAGGATTCCGGCACCATCTCCTGTATTTGGCTCGCAACCACACGCGCCCCGATGGTCCATATTGCGAAGCACTTCCTTTGCATCAAGCAGGATCTGATGGCTTCGTTCACCCCGGATGTGGGCAACAAACCCCACACCACACGAATCGTGTTCGTACGTTGGGTCATACAGACCCTGTTTAGGAGGTAATGCAGAAATCTGTTTGCGAGGTGGTGTCAAATTCAACATGGCGAAACGTTCGGTAGTCTTCTGCTTGCCGGGGAAGTCGATTCAAGTGCGCAGGAATCCGATCCAACGCGCCGAACGTAAAATCCCTTCGATTGGCGGGCAACTCCGGGGCCAGCCGAAATCAATCTCGTCGTGGTCAGGCCTTTTCGTCCTTACGGCCAACTCCTTCTCGCGAAGCCGCCCTGATGACGAACCTTTCAGAGTTGGGGCAACCGCCCAAACATACTGTTGGAAAAGAAGATGAGATGAAAAGACTTTAGCCTAAATAGGCTGGGGACCGATTGTCAAGTTGCCCCCATGGCGGGGTTTGATTTCCCCCATGTTCTAATTGCAACCAGTTGCTGCTAAATGGGTTGCACTGATTGGAACGATGATCCGGCCAGGCCGCTATTTGCCCGGCAGCTTCGCATAGTCGTACGCGTGTCCCCGATCACGCAAGACTTCGGCCTTCAAGATTTTGTCGGCTGGCGGCAGGAATTGGTCGTTTTGGGGACTACCGCTTGGGCTCTGCCGCTGGAGCTCTCCCAAGACGTCGAAACCTTCGAGCACGCGGCCGAACACGGTGTGTTTGCCATCGAGGTGGTCGGTTGGCACAAAAGTGAGGAAGAACTGTGAGCCGCCCGTATTTCGACCTGCATGTGCCATGCTCAGCGATCCGCGAAAATGCCGGCGGGCGTTCGGTTGGTAACATTCACAGGCGATGGCGTAGCCGGGACCGCCCGTGCCGGTGCCCAACGGGCAGCCAGCCTGGGCCATGAACATGGGCAGCACGCGGTGGAATGACAAACCATCGTAAAAGCCCTGTTTCACGAGCGTGATGAAATTTGCCACGGCGATGGGGGACTCGTTTTCGAACAACTCGATCACGACATCCCCTTTGCTGGTTTGCAATTTCACACGCGGCAGGTCGTCGGCTGCGGCCTCCGCATCGCGAATCGCCTGTTCCTGGGCCCACATGTCACGGTAAGTATCAAGCAAAGTTGCGTACTTCCACGCGGTTTTCATGAAATCTTTCTGGGCTGGTTCGGTGGTGGTTTCCGGGTTTGTAAGTGCCTGCTTTTCTTCAGCCAGGGCGAGATAATCGGCTGCCAGATCGTACTGATTGGTATTAAATGCCGAGACAAAGCCCCACACCGGTAGCCCTGGATCTTTGGCATCGCCTTCGACCAGGACCGCTATAATCGGCAAGGCTTTTTCATATTGGTCGCCCCCGGAGCGGAATTTTCCTTCTTTATCGAGTGAACGACCGACCGCGTAGTGTTGAGCCACTTCAGTAAGGAGATCGGTAATTTGCTCGTTTTGGTTGGGGGCCGCACGAAACACTTCAATGCCGCTTTTGATCATCTCCTTGACCGCTTTTTGCGCCTGGTCGATTTGCTGTTCCAGGTTGCTGTTGATTTGTTCCCGCTGGGCCTCATCTGCCTGCTGGTATGCGGTCCGTTGTTCCTCAATATTGTGGATAAGCTGCTTGTATTTAGCGAACTTGGCGTTAAATTGAGCCTCTGCGCCTTGAGGTGTAGCCGTCGCTGCCGGAACCGCCGCGTCGGTGACTTCTTGACTCGTCCCGTTGACCGCCAGCGTGACCCCAATTGCTGCAGCAAGCAGGTATTCACGGAAATGCCCTGACAGAGAAATTGGGTGGCAATGAGCGGGGCAGGTTGCGTTGGTTTTATTCGGGCCCATGTTGTGGATCCAATCCTTTGCAAGGCGAGGACGAACGTGGAAAATGCTGCGGTGAGTTGAGAGATACGGTAAAAAGAGCTTCCTGTACGGATTTGCAGCCGGGATAGGCTGGCAGATCGCGATTGTGTTGGGATATATCTTTTTACGCCCCATTGCTGGTGCGGTTCACCCTCTCCCACAGCGTTTCCGTAGGATACCAAACAGTTTGCTGCAACGCAGCCGCCTCCACAACGCCTCCACAGCGCCGCCCCTACAACCTTGTCATCATGCGAAAAAACAAAACCAACCCTCGCCTCACCAGTCCCTCTGCTGCAAGTGGAGGGGTGGCCGATCAGCAGCTCCGCATCATCGGCGGTCGCTTCCGGGGCAGTAAACTCCGCTATCATGGGGATCCTTCCGTGCGACCCATGAAGCATCGTGTCCGCGAGGCGATTTTTAACCTGATCAGCACCGATTGCAACGGATGTCATGCAATCGACCTTTTTGCGGGAACCGGGGCTTTGGGCCTGGAGGCGATCAGTCGCGGAGCTGAGCGGGCGACGTTGATTGAACAGCATGTACCAACAGCCCGAATCATCACCCGGAACATCGCCCACCTCGAACTCGAAGAGCAGTGTACGCTTTTGGTGACGAGTGCCTTTCTCTGGGGCAAACGCGATTTGCCGAAGTTAGAGGCAGAGTTGCCGCGGGTTGTTTTTTGCAGCCCGCCGTATGCCTTTTTTGTCGAGCGACAAGCTGAGTTACTGGAGCTGATTCGCCAGACGATCCAATACGCGCCGGCCGAAAGCCTGATCGTAGTCGAGGCGGACCAACGGTTTGACTTTGCCTTGTTGCCGGGAGACTGGAACGTGCGGTCGTACCTGCCGGCGGTCGTCGGCGTTTGTCGACCGGCAACTTCCGGTTGACGGTTATTCCGCCAGTTCAAGTTCGCCCGAGAGTTTCAGCCACTGTTCTTCGAGTTTCTCCAGGTTGGTTGAAACGGTTGCAAGTTCTGTGTGGTATTGCTCCGCATCTTTAGCAGCGGTGGCGACAAGCAGCTTGTCGTTGAGCTCTTGCTTCTGCGCGTCAAGTTTTTGGATCTTTCGCTCTAGTGCCTTGAGCTTCTTTTGGGCATCGCGGTCGGAACGTGCTCGTGACTTCTGGTCCTGGGCATTGCCGCTACCAGAAGTAGTTGGGGAAGTCGCCGTATCGGCCCGGAGACCTGCGTCGATTTCCTTCTGTACCCGATACACATAGTCGTCATAGCTGGCTGGATAGCTGACAACGCCTCCATCGCCGACCTCGATCACGTGGGTTGCCAGACAGTTCATGAAGTGCCGGTCGTGGCTTGTGAAAATAACAGTACCACGATAGTGCTTGAGGGCATTCGACAGCGCTTCGACCGTTTCGACATCGAGGTGGTTTCCAGGTTCATCGAGTACCAGCACGTTGTGTTGTTCCAGGAGCAGTCCTGCGATCACCAGTCGTGCTCGCTCCCCACCACTGAGCACCTTAATACGTTTTTGGATCATTGCTCCCCGAAACAAAACGCTACCGGCTATATCCTTAATCTGCTGTTGGGTTGTGCCGGCTGCGGATTGATACACAAGGTAATCTTCGACCGTTTTTTCTTCCGGGAGCGTCGTATAGACATGTTGAGCATACACGCCGATCTGGCAGCCAAATCCCCATTTGATATTGCCCTCGAGTGGTTCAAGCGAACCACACAGTGTACGCAGAAACGTCGTCTTGCCCTGGCCGTTATCGCCTACGACGCCGACAAGTGAGCCATGTTCCACTTCAACATGGATATCCTTGGCTACCTCCTGATCAGGATAGCCAATCGCAAGTCCGATCGTTCGTGCGGCAGGCCCTTGCCGAGGTTCAATTTCGGGAAAGCTGAATTGCACACTCGATTCCGCACCTCCAATATCGAGCAGTTGCAGCCGCTCGAGTTGCTTGGCCTTGTTCCGTGCCTGACTGGCAGTATTTGCATTGGCACGATTTTTGGCAATGAAGGTCTCGAGTTGCCGTCGTTTGGCGAGCATGGAGGCATTCACTCGGAGATCATGTTCACGACGCTCTACAACATGTTTGAGGTACTGCTCTACGTCGCCAGGAAACATTAAAAGCTTACCTCGACTAAGCTCTAGCGTATGGGTGCATGTTTTCTTGAGAAAGGTGCGATCATGTGAGACGATGAGGCAACCACCTTGGAAATCACGCAAGAAGTTTTCCAGCAACATCTGCGTGCGGAGATCCAGAAAGTTCGTCGGTTCGTCCAGAATTAACAAATTGGGGTCGTGCAGAAGTAAGGCGGCGAGCTTGGTCCGCGTTTGCCACCCGCCAGAAAGATCTCGAACGGGTAGGTCGAGCATTGCGTCGGGGAATTGAAACTGCCAGGCAACTTCTCCACACCGCCAGTCAGGCTGTTTGCTGTCGCGAATCCAAAATTCAAGAACCGTTTCTCCTGGTGCGAACGGATCATGTTGCCGCAGGTAACCCAGCCGCAGCTTCTTACCACGGAGTACCTCGCCGCCATCAAGTTTTTCATCCCCCAAGAGAACACGACAGAGTGTCGATTTTCCTACACCATTGTGCCCAATCAGGCCTACCTTCTGATCATCGGCAAGCGCACAACTTGCCCCTGCCAGCAACTGTTGCTCGCCGTAACGCAAATGTGCATCTTCAAGTTGCAATACGACCGGCATCGGAGTGATGAACCCCAGGAGGAAACGCGTGGATGACAATGACTTTCGACGGGCAGGTTGCGGAGTTCAGAGGTTAAAGCAGGGATTGGAGTTATTAGCCGCAGGCGGGAGTCCGCGAGGCAGGTGGTGGGGAGAAACCGCGGTCACCGAAAACGTAACAGCGAATTCCCGCATCCCAGCAAAGCCAACCCCATACAGCCTACCAAACAGATTCCCGAGAACCAGTCGCCCGTTGTCGTGTAGAGGGCAGATCGGGGATCAAGAGGCACTTTGGCGAGGAGCACGTCTGTGGCTTGTCGAGGGCTTTTTTCGAGTACCTGGCCGCAGCTGTCGATTGACGCCGAGAGTCCGCCATTGGCAGCGATGACCAGTGGCGTGCGACATTCGATGGCCCGAAATATGCCACAATTCAGGTGCATATCCAGCGCGCTCGACCCCCAATACCAGGCATCGTTAGTGAGATTGACCAGCACATCTGGTTTGTGTCCTGCTGCGGTCAACTCTGCAATGTGGCGGCGAATCACGTGAGGGATGACCGTTTCGTAACAGATGGTGGGTGCGTAACAAATTCCGTCGATGGTGATGGCAACGGGGCCCAGGCCTGCTTCAATGCCGCCAGTAATGGCTGCGATACGGTCGAAAAAAGGAATGATTCCGACCAACGGCACGTATTCTCCGAACATCACCCGATGAACTTTGTCATAAATTCCGAGCAAATTTCCATTTTTGTCGGCCAGCACGACGGAATTGTAGGCGTTGAAGTCGGGAAACGCTGCTTCATGATTACCCGACGATGCCACAATATGCCGCCGGTCAATTCCAACCAACACGGGTGTTTGCAAATGGTTGGTCAGTGCGGCCAATTCACGAGGGGCATAGGTTTGCATTGCTTCGATCGTCATGCCTGTTTCAGCAGGTAGAGAGACCCCGTCGTCCGCCGAAACAAGCGACGTGCGAAACATCGTTTCTGGCCAAATGACCAGGTCAAGTGGCTGGCCTTTCCCGTGTTGCTCTGCTGTGCGGACCGCCTGCTCAGAGAGGCCAACATATTCGGCCATAATTTGCTGCTGTCGCTGCGGTTCGTATTTCCACGTTGCCAGGCTGTTTCCCTGGATAAGTGCCACGTAGGGCGAATTTTCAGCGCCTGCCACCGCTCGGATCTTTGCCAGTTGATCGATGCGCCAATGCCCGTACCAAACCGTCACGATCATAGCCACGCCAGCCATGACCAGTGGGACAAGACGCGCCACGCGGGACGTTTCGGTTGGCGCGGTCATTGATCGCGTGCGCTCGCACCAGCTTTGCGGAATGATGGTCGTGATCGCGGCGGCGACAAGCATCATCAGGAAACTCACACCATAACCGCCAAACGTATCGCTGATCTGTAAAACCGTTGGCCATTGCACCTGCGTATGCCCCAAAGCAGCTATTAAAAAACCAGTCAACAAGTGCGCTCGCAGTAGTTCCAATCCTGTCCACACGACCGGTGCGGCAATCCAGAGTGGCAGTTGGATAAGTTGAACTCCCACCCGTGTCAGCCATGCAAAAGCAGGAAGATAGCAAGCCAGATAGGCCGACAAGGCAAACCAGCCAATGCAGGTTGCCGGATGCGGCAGGCGCAACCATTGAACCGCTGCCAACCAGAACATCAGTCCCGCAACATAGAGTGCACCGTAAGGTCTTTTGCCAGGTGATTGACGGCGAATCACAATCAGCCATGGACCAGGTGCAAGCCAACCAAGCCATCCCCAGGCGACGGGTGGAAATGCCAGCCACAACAGCAAACTGCCAGCAACACCCAGCAAGAATGTTGATCGGTACCACACGATCGGTTCGCGATCAGGTTTGCGCGTGCCATCACGTTTCGCGTCTGGCGCTGATGCCGAAAGCGGATCGCAGTGTTGGGCTGGGGAACGTTGTGCGTTTGGCCTGGCCAGTCGTTTCAGGTTGAGACCAATGGCACGTCGCAAATTACCGATCATGGCAACGGCTGTTAACGGATCCTCTGTTTTGAACAACTCGCGAAAGCAGGCTGAACGCACGCCGCCAGCGTAGGTCGCGCGTCTGGTGGTGGCCAGACCAGTTTTTAGACTTTCGCCGATACGGTTGCTTAATCTTGCGACTGCAGAAATCGAAGCTCCACACGCAGAAGAGACTCATTTTACCCGAAAACTTGAGTCGGCGCGCCCCTTGTCGGTAAACTCGAGAACCAAACCAACTGCACGTTTGGATGAAATCAGCGGGAGCGGGACCACAGCCGGTGCGGTGGGCCCGGCACTGCTGCCATACCACTAGCTTAAAGCAGCCGGTCGCGCGGCGAAGCGTTGCGCCTGAGTGGCAATGTCCATGCCGACCATGTCATTCCAGGCGGCCAGCAACTGGTGATACACCTCGCCC
>Ga0310121_10001256_pt1 | contig 26324 bp, 23 predicted proteins | sample CB27_Tmax_986_MG_FD_203504 | JGI IMG/M metagenome (GOLD analysis project Ga0310121, IMG submission 203504) | Marine microbial communities from Western Arctic Ocean, Canada - CB27_Tmax_986 | ecosystem: Environmental > Aquatic > Marine > Oceanic | place: Canada: Western Arctic Ocean | collected... | reverse complement strand
GCGGAACGAATTTAACGTTTCGATCTGTCTTGTTCCTAGGGCTGCGCATTATCTTGTGACGCCGCTGGTGCGACTCCTTGTGTTTTAGGAATTGCCGGCGGTACTTGCGAGTGCGCCGCTTGAGTCCTAACGTTTTCTGCTGACCGGAGTTTATCCGTGCGCAATCGAGCTTTTACACTTGTTGAGCTGTTGGTGGTGATCGCGATCATCGCCGTACTGATCGGGCTGCTGTTGCCGGCCGTTGGGGCAGCTCGCGCCTCAGTACGTCGCATCGAATGTGTCAACAACGTCCGACAAATCGGCTTGGGCATTCACCTGTTTTCCGGGTCGAACAACGGGAAGTTTCCTTGGACGGGGCATGCCGGAGGCGATCAATCGTGGGTACAAACCCTCAAGCCGTTCACGGAAGAGGTGGACGCGATTCGAATTTGTCCGACTGATCCAAGGCGAGAGGATTGGCTGTCCGGTGACCGAACTGGAACCAGCTATGTAATCAACGAGTACGTTGCCAATCCGAGAATTGAAGGGAGTGCCACGAACTTTGACAAGATAATTGAGACGTCCAAGCTGATCATCCTGTTTGAAGGATCGACCCGGCGAGGGGAGACCGACGACCATGCACATTGCTCGAATTTTTACAATCCGGGCCGCGTGGCGGGCGGGCTGGTGTGGACGTTCATGTTGCGGGATATAGACGTCTCCCGCCATGAAGGATCGGCGAATTACCTGTACGCTGACGGTCACGTGGCGACGCTACCGGAGACAACTGTGCGTGATTGGGTCGAGCGCGACATCCAGCGCGAGACGAACTTTGCCCGTCCGCGGCGGTAAGGCTCGAGCGGGAACTTTCCGAGCTCGCAAGGAGAGGTTGCACTGCGATGGAACAACCACGAAACACACGAAATAAAGAAAGTCTCTATCATGAAGAGAACAAGCGTCCTGGCAGTAGCCGTGGCAATCGCGGCAAACCTATTAGCCACTGAGGTAAACGGCCATGACGGCCGTAGGCTCGAAGTTATCGTCGTCGACGATCAGTTAGCTGTGCACGGATATAACAGCGGCGGCGTCGATCAGGGTGGAAATCCCCGCACCTACTACAACGCCATGCACGACGACTGGCAAAATATTGCCGGTGGCATTGTCGCCGCTACGGCTGATTTGCCAGGTTTTGATGTTTTCAACGCGACGGATAGCATTGTTGGAGGCGGTTCCGCTGATCGCCTGCAAGGTGCCGAATTGACGCTGACGCTCCATGGGGCGGTGAAGTGGGACAATCCCCCGGCGTCGGAACCATACGGTACCCCTGTACTGATCGACCTGCTTCCGAGCGAAGTCATCACCATCGGCAACTCGACCGACTTTGTGCATAATAATGCTCCTGGCCCGCTGACGCTCGCTTCCAATATCTCCGTGCAGGGGGAGCATGAGCTGGACCTTGATTACTCAGTTGCACTTGAGCCCGAAGGTGTTCTTTACGCATTGCAATGGGTGCTGTCCACCGACCAACCGGGAATCTCCGACAGTGCCAATATCTTCACGATTCTGTCACCCGATTCGTCCGCAACCAACGGCCTCCGCCTGCAGTCGCTTCACCTGGAGAAATATCTAAGTACTCCTCTTATTCCAGGAGATTACGACCGTGACGGCAAAGTGGATGTCATCGACTTCGAAGCCTGGAAGGAGCAATTTAGCCACGAGCTACTCTTCGCAGGTGCTGGTGCGGACGGCAGCCGCGACGGCATCGTCGGGCCTGAAGATTTTCTCATTTGGCGGAACCATGTCGGATTGGCGTCGCCGCTGCTGGACAACTCGGTCAGCATACCCGAGCCAACGTCGGTGGCGCTCTTGATCGCTGTGTTCGGGGCGTTAACGCTAAGTTCGCTGGAAACAAATTCGCGATAGAGCCAAGTTTTCCTAGCTTGCCAGAAGGGGGCCTTCCAAAAAGGGGAGCCTCCCCTTTTGGAAGACTGGGTAATGTGATGGTCTTTGGGTAAGCGGAGTGTATTCGTGGTGGGCCTTGATCATAACTCCGCCAAATGCTGACATAGATAGCGATGCCACCGTAACACTAGCCCGACGCGCGAGCGAGGAGAGCGACGGTTGCCCCGCGAACGCACTCTGGCGCTGCCAAGCGAGTCCGAACCGGTGCCGCGTTGGCGAGGCGAGCCTCGTTCTCCTCGCTCGCGCGTCGGGCTAGTGTTTCCCCGCCAGACCATCAGTAGCACTGACAGCATTGGCCGGAGTTATGATCAAGGCCTTCGTGGTCGTTGCCGACGGATCGGCTAGGATTGTGGAGCCGAGCGACCGCGGTTGGCGCTCATCACGACTAAAGCACAGGAGATAGAAAATGTTTGGAAAGGGGATGAGAACGTTGTTGGCAGTTATGATTTGTGGTTTGTTGTCGCAGCGCACGACAGCAGCCGATTACGCGCTTGACAACTCGCATGCTTCACTGATCTTCGGCGTGAGCCATTTGGGGTTCAGCTACACGTATGGTCGATTCAACAGGATAAGCGGTGGATTCTCGTTCGATAAAAACGATCCGTCGGCAAGTCAGTTCGTCATTACGATTGATGCCAGTTCCATTGACACCAACGACGCCAAACGCGACCAGCACCTGAGCAGTCCGGATTTCTTCGATGTGCGCCAGTTTCCCGCGATCACATTTCAAAGCACGGGGGTCCAGCAGACGGAAGCAGGGATGCAAATGGTGGGTAATCTCACCATGCATGGGGTTTCCAAGCAGGTTGAGATTCCAATCACGCATTTAGGCGAGGGGAAGGGACCCTACGGAAAACAGCGAAGTGGATTCAACTCGCAGTTTTCGGTCAAGCGAAGCGATTTTGACATGAAGGGAATGAGTCCGATGATTGGAGATGAAATCTCGATCACTTTTAGCTTTGAAGGAATCATGAATTAGTGGTAACCCTGCTTGATGTGGCTGCGGTATTCATCATGCCGCTGCTGATCGGTTCAGCCGCCGCATGGTGCTTCCGCCACTTCGCAACGATCGGTGTTGCCGTTGGGCTTTGGGCGACGATTGTTACTGGCTTTCTCTCGCGACTGGCATTGGACGAATGGAATGTACTTGACGACAACTTGAAATCGCTTGGCGGGGCTCTCGAATGTTTGCAACTGGCTACCCGACAGTTGGTCATGCCCAACACGGCGATCAGGTGGGTCCCCATTTATGCAACCGTTGCCTTGGCGGTCACGATTCTACGGCCAACGACGGACGGCAGCTCGTCAATGTTGGAATCGAAGGAAAGGAACAACGTCGGAGCAATTGCCTTGGCTCTTGTGATCGTTCTGCTGACCGGATCGATGATGACACGGGCACTTTGGACGAGTATCTATCTCACCGAGACTTACACTCAGGCTGAACAGGCGGGATGGATTGCCGTTTCGGCCCTGTTGCTGTCAGCCGTCTGGTGTGCGGGGGCGATTCGTTCTCCGGCAAGCGAGGAATCCCAAGTGGGGCTTATCTCGCTCGGTCTGTTATCTTTTTTCGGATGCGTCTTGCTTGGCAGTTCGGGAAGTATTTCCTATGCGATGTTGATGGCACCTACAGTTGCCTTTCCACTGGTTCTCATGACGCAAGGTCATTCCCAGGTAGGGTTGGCCAGGCTCTCAGCGGGGCTGGTGGCGGTGTCGATGGGTCTTCCGGTCGTGCTGGGTCATTATTTTGCCGAGGTGAAGTGGCCGCTGGGTCTGATGTTTTTCGCATCACTTGTGCTGGCATTAGCGTTCTGGCCGGGGCGGAAACAGACTTTTTCGAAGCGCTCGACCCGAGTTTTGCTTGCCATACTCCCGGCATTGATCGCGACAACCATAGCTGTGGTGGCCGCACTCAACGAGATTCGGGGTATTCCGGAAGAAATGTACAATCCGTACCAGGATCTTTGACAAATGTGCGCGAGCGCACGGCGGGAGCCTCGTCCTTAGCTTTACCCACATCTCATCTCCGTCGGGCCTGCCCCGGCGGGACGGCGACTTCCGAGCTAGACACCACCTGAGGGGTAACGGTTGCCCGGAGGAGTTAGCTGCTCAGTCGTGGCTCCGCCGGGGCAGGCCCGGACGGAGGCCTAAGCCAGTTATGTCGCTGGTCTTCTAGCTGACCAGTCACTCTCCCGCCGGCACAGGGCCGACGGTGAGATGTGGGTAAACCTAAGGCCGCGCCCTCCCGATCTCGGTACAGTTTCTTAGCTTCGCTTCTCGACTCTGGGATCTTCGCCATAGATAATCCGCACCCAATCCCCATCTTGCTGGATGGAGATGCGGGCCGCTTCGGTGACCAATTCATTGATGTAGCTGTTGGCGGGAGTGGCGAGCAGTCCTTTCTCGTCGGTCGCCTTGATGATTTCTCGGCGTCGAGCAAGTGAAGTAGTCTCGTCGAGGCCAGGCACAGCGGTTTCAATTTCCTGGATCTTGGCCAGGATCGCGGCGATCGAATCGTGTCCATAACCGACCGGCATCAGCCCTGGTCCGTCCCAGGGAATGAACCGATAGAAATCGGGACTGACATAGTTATACTCACTCCCCCCTGCCCCGGTTCCTCGCACGTAGGCGAAACGGACACCCCGGTCCTGGTCATTGTGCTGGATCATTCCCGAACGGCCGTCACCTTCGCAGTACATGACGAGTCCCTGGTCGTTGGCGCCACCGCCTTGATCCGGGTAGCCCAATCCGTCGGTCACTGACAGAATCGCCCCGTTTTCAAATCGCACGCGACCGTTGGCCCACATGTACGCCTCGTTTCCGTTGGGGAATTTTCGTGTGACGCCGGACACCGACACCTCGACCGGCTTCAATCCCGTGATGAAGAACACCTGGTCGACGTAATGGCAACCGACGTACACAAACGGATCGGTCTGATCGGTCGTGAACCAGTTCTGAAAATTCGAGTGCCGATAGAAATAGGGCTCGATCATTTTCGCTTCGCCGATGACGAATTCTCCGAATCGGCCTGCTTGATATTGGTGGCGAGCCAGCAGGGCTCGCCTGTCCAATCTCTTGTGGTATTCGATTCCGACAAACAAACCTTTGTCGTAGGCCGCCTCCTTGATCTCCCGGGCCTCGCTGTATTTCAGGACCAGCGGCTTAACGCAGAGAATGTGTTGGTTCGCGGTCAGCGTATCCATGACGACTTGATAGTGATTCTGATCGGGGATCGCGACGACGACCGCTTGCCGCGGGGCGAGGCGAGACAACACCTCGCGGTAGGCGTCCGGTTGCGGCTCCAGACGTGGATTGTCCAGCGGCGGATGGGCCACAAACTGCTGGTCCGGAAAGGCCTGTTTGATCTGTTCGTTGTCGGCCAATGCCTGCAAGGTGGCGACCCGACGTGCCGTAACCGTGATGCGGTCCAGAACGCCGGTTCGCTGCAGATGGTAGACGGTAGGCAAAATCTGATCATGCGTGATCATGCCTCCACCAATGATGGCAACTTCCAAGGTGTTTTTCTCCCGGTTGGACGTTGGTTAGGTAGGTTCGAGCTGCGGCACGAAGTACGGGCTCATTCCGCTTCGGTTGCCTCTAGGATAGAATCCTCGCTTGAGGCTCAGACTAAGATTCTTACCAGTGAAGGTAAGGATTGCAATTCCCGTACTCTGTATGAAGCTTGTTCAATAGAGCCCGCCAAATCCGAAAGGACCGCTATGAGACGCCCTTGGAGACTGATTGAAACAACGACTTCAGCGCCGAAACCATGGCTTGTTTTTATGGCATTGGCGTGTTTCGTCCAACAGCTCGCTTCTGCTCCACTTGATGATGGCACCCAAGGCGGGAAAATCGCCCTCAGCCCAGAGCACATAGCCACAGCGAGCCTCAGCGGCGTTCCGGGGATGGTTCATTACACGGCGTCAAAGCATGGAGTGTTGGGGCTGACGCGGGCGTTGGCGGTGGAATGGGGCAAGTACGACATCCATGTCAATTGCGTCTGCCCAGGCGCGACAACGACTCCCATGATGCTCAATGCGACTGATGAAAAGTGGCGGCGCGAGCGGACGCGACGAATTCCCCTGCAACGACTGGGATCGCCAGAAAGTCAGGCTCGAGTAGCCCTGTTCCTGGCGTCCGAAGATTCTGATTATCTGACCGGTGCTGCCTTGCCAACCGATGGCGGTGTCTCCGCCATGGCTGCCGCTACATCGGATGACGCCCTGGCGGGAGAGTAAGCTGCCACCTTTCAATGTCATTTGTTCAACGGAGTCCGACGAATCCGTGAATCGACCGAGCACGACGACGAGCGTAGAGCGGCGATGTGATCGCCTGGATGCGATGCGTCCATCCGCGATTCGCGAAATCCACGATATGGCCCAGCAGTTGCGGCGCGAAGATCCATCGCGATCTTTGATACCACTACATTTTGGTGAGTCGGATCTGGGCACACCTTCGTTCATCGTTGACGCTGGTTGTCAGGCCTTACGCAGCGGGGCGGTCTACTACGAAGACAATAGCGGCCGATCCGATCTTAAAGAAGCTCTTACAGTTCACTATCGCAATCATTACGGCGCCGATCTCCATTCTGACCAATTCGTGATCACCTGCGGTGCGACACAGGCGATTGCGTTGGCCATGTTGGCGCTTTTGGCGCCCGGCGATCAGGTCGTCCTCGTCACGCCGTGCTGGCCTAATCTTGCCGAGTCGAGTCGAATTGGTGGGGCCGAGGTCCACGAGCTGCCATTAGCCTTCGACGAGACGCGCCGGGTGTTCGAGCTGGACTTCGATCGGCTGCGGGAGATGGTCCAGCAATTGGATCGGCCGAGGATGATCATCGTTAATTCACCGTCCAACCCAACCGGCTGGGTTATCAGCTCGGAGCAGCGAAAGGCGCTGACGGAGTTGTGCCGGCAATGGGGACTTTTCCTTGTTTCGGACGAAATCTACGATCGCATCGTCTTTGGAGGCGAGCTGTTTTGCAGCGCCATTGCCGAACCGTGGGATCACATGGTCGTGATCAACGGTTTTTCCAAGACCTATTGCATGACCGGTTGGCGAGTCGGATACCTAATCGCCGAAAGACAATTGGCGCTGAGGATGGCACGAATGCAGGAGTTTATCACTTCGCATGCCCCGAGCATGGCACAGGTCGCGGCCATCACGGCGCTGCGTGATGGTGAGGAATTCGTGGCCAGCAGCCTGGCGCGGTACCGCACGCTGCGCGATTTGGCGGAAAACGAGCTTAGCGCAATAGAGAACGTAACGGTGGCACAAACCGAAGGGACGTTCTACCTCTTTTTCCGAATCGACCCGCCGGGGGACAGCGTCGCAATCTGCAAGGATTTCCTCCAACACGCCGGCGTCATCGTGGCGCCGGGAAACGCATTCGGAGCGGACAGCGATGGCTGGTTCCGTATCTGCTTTGCGACCCAGCCGGATCAGTTGGTCAAGGGGATCGAGCGCATGCGAGATCACCTCCACGGAGGATAGCAGGTTGGTGCTACGGAATCGCTTGGAGCGAGGGAATTTTCCGTCTGCATGCCGGATGTCACGCCCGGAGACCAGGAGATTGGTTGGTTTCCGTCCAGATAATGGCTGTGTTGGCTGAGACGCTTAGGTAGAATGGTTTCACGCACCCAAGGCGCCCCTGTGGCTTAATTGGAACGTCTCATGTCTGGATTTGATTATCTATCGGAAGACTATTCAGAGACCATTTTCGATCGGTTGGCGTTTCTTTCCCGATGTTCCGCGTTCGTGGGACTTCCTGCTGATCTACTCGAGTTGTTCGAACCCCATCTCGAAGAACAAAGATTTCTGCCAGGTGAACACCTCATCCGGGAGGGCGACCAAGGCACATCGCTGATGGTTTTGACCGAAGGGGATGCGCAGGTCCAGTCGAACGACGTTACAGGCACGCGACGGGTCATCACTCAAGTTACGCGTAATGACGTCATTGGTGAGATGGCACTTTTGACAGGGGAGCCGCGTAGTGCCGATGTGGTCGCCTTGAACCCGGTGCGTGCGCTCGTGCTGCCGGCGGCGGTCTTTCATCAGTTGGCGTCCCGAAATGCACGGCTCTCGATTGTGCTGACTCGATTAGTGGCTAATCGATTGGGGGCCGTCGAACACGACGCGCTGGCTGGTAAGGAGTTTGGGGGCTATTTGATTCGCCGACGATTGGGGCTTGGAGGTATGTCTGTTGTCTACGAGGCAGTCGACCCACGTGTCGATCGTCGGGTCGCGCTGAAAATGATGAGCCACCGGCACGTACACGACAAGCGGGCGCGGCAGTTTTTCGAGCAAGAGGCGACGATCATTCAATCCTTCGATTGTTCGGACATCGTGAAAATGTACGATCGTTTTGAAGCGTTCAAGAGCTATTTCCTTGTGATGGAGTTCTTAGACGGCCAAACCCTCAGATCGGTATTGAAATCTCACGGGTCCTTTCCAGAATCCGAAGTCCGAAAAATTCTGGGAACGATCGGCTGTGCCATTGACTATGCGCATGGAAAAGATGTCATTCACCGCGATGTGAAGCCAAGCAATATCATGTTGAATCAGGACGGCACAACCAAGTTGATGGATTTTGGATTGGCTTCGCCTGCGGCGGAAAGAGACGTGCTCACCTCAACGGCGGTTATTGGAACGCCCGGTTACATGTCTCCTGAACAGGCAGCTGGCCAGCCGGTCACGAAAACATCCGACTACTTTGGACTCGGATGTGTCGGCTACGAAATGCTCACCGGCCAACGATTGATTGAAGCAAGATCTTCCGAAGCCTTGACGCGCTGTTACACCAAGTGGGAACGTCCGAACATCGACCTGTTGTGTCGCGACGCAAGTGATGAAATGCGGCAATTGGTCAAGAGTTGTCTCAGCAAGGATCCACAAGATCGCCGAATCGACATAGACCAACTTGCCATGTGGAGGTCAGAAGTCGACACGGCACCGATTCGCATCTTGCCGGGTGATTTGGGTTCCAAGTCGTTAGCGGTTAATGACACAGTGCACAACGGGCCAACGGACGAATCAAGCTGGACCCCCTCCGCCCGATCCGAACCGGGTTCCGTCACGCAATGGATTACGGACATTCGCGACGGGGAATCGTTCGCGGCCACCGAAATGTGGAATCGTTATTACCAGCGATTGGTCCATCTCGCGCGTAAGAAACTGCGAAACGCACCGCGGCGAGTTGCAGATGAGGAAGATGTGGCACTCAACACATTTGAGGGCTTCTGTCGGAGTGCTGAGGCAGGGCGATTTCCCAAACTTGACGACCGAGATGATCTTTGGCAGGTCTTAGTCATGCTGACGGCTCGTAAGGCGGCCAACCAAATGAAATACTACTCACGCAAAAAACGAGGTGGTGGTCTCGTGAGGGGTGAATCCATCTTTGCCACCTTTGACTCGGACGAGGAACGCCGGGCGATCGATGAGGTGGCGGGCACCGATCCGACGCCGGAATTTTCCAGCCGCATTGCGATCCAACTCGCAGAGATGCTCGACCAATTGGGTGATGAGCAGTTGAAGACCATCGCGATCAGCAAGATGAAGGGTTACACGAATGAGGAATTGGCTGGTCAAATGTCCGTTACAACGCGCACTGTAGAGAGAAAACTAGAGCGAATTCGCGAGCATTGGGCCCATTTCCGCCAATGAGTGCCGCTCGACAAGGACTTGTCTTGTCTCTGTCGTTTGCCGCTACGATGTCGTTTGCCGCCACGATAGAACTGCTAGCTGTCTCGCCGCCGGCACATTCAAGTGGTCTTGAAGCAAACGACGATAAACTCCTACAAGGTTCCCTCTACTTCCAGATACATAGCAAAGGAATGCGTGATCTGATGAAATTATTGCGCCTGCTCACCTTGGTGTCTTTCACGATGTCCGTTGCCCCGACTGTCTGGGGCCAGGGAAATACGCAACGTGGTACGGTGTTAGGTGGGCTCACTGGTGCTGCAATTGGTGCTATCGTTGGCGACCACAACGACGAAACGGCGGCTGGAGCGATCATCGGAGGCGCCGTGGGGATGCTGGCTGGATCGGCCCTGGGGAATTCAGCGGACCAGGAAATCCTCCAGCAGCAGGCCTATCAGCAGCAACGCTATCATGCCATTTCTCGCGCGGTGACGGCACGAGATGTGGTTTCCATGGTGCATAACCGTGTGAGTGACGACGTTATTATTTCGTCGATCAACAACAGCGGTATGGATCGGGAGCTGGACGTCTCCGACATTATTCAATTGCACCAGCAAGGTGTCAGCGATGCGGTGATTCGCACGATGCAACGCGCACATGTGGCGGGCGAGCCAGGGAGTACTCCCGTAGCCCGCGTTCATCCCGTGGTCGTTGAGCGCTACCACCACGTCGTTCCGGCCAGAGTTTATGCCTATCCCCCGCCGTATTATCGCCATCATGGACACCATTGTGGTCCTCGACGACATAGCGGAGTGGGCTGGCATATGTCCTTCGGCGGCTATTGAAGGTGCGTTGCGCTGCTCTGAGTCGCCAACTTATCTGCCATCTCGCCACCATTCTGCGGTTCGTCGGTTTTCTGCCGAACGGGACGTTTCCAACAGGCGGTAAATTGCTAAGATGACATACATGACTTCGTGATGTTGGACACTGGCTCATTACCGTTGTTTGGAGGATGTCCATGTCGCCACTTCCTTTAAGTGACGCACAGCTTCACCAGTATCATGCTGATGGTTACCTGCTGGTCCCAGGTTTGTTTTCGATCCAAGAGATCGATTTGCTACGGCAGACGGCCAAAGCGGACAAGGCTCTCGACGATCATTCGTATGGACGCCAGGATGGCGAAGGGGGGACAGTGCGATTATCGCTTTGGAATCACCCCGGTGAAGGGATTTATGGCATGTTCGCACGGTGCCATCGCATTACCGACGCCGCGGATCAGATTCTCAATGACGAGGCGTATCACTACCACTCGAAGATGATCATGAAGGACGCCAAGGTGGGTGGAGCGTGGACCTGGCATCAGGACTATGGCTATTGGTATCAGAACGGCATCCTTACGCCTAATCTTGTCAGCGCATCGATCGCTGTGGACCCAGCGACGCGAGAGAACGGGTGCTTACAAGTCATTAAGGGATCGCATCATGCAGGACGCGTCGATCATCAGTTGACTGGTGAGCAGGCAGGGGCCGATATGGAGCGTGTCGATGAAATGCTACGGCGATATGATTTAGTGTATGTGGAAATGGAACCGGGTGATGCGTTGTTCTTTCACTGCAATCTGTTGCATCGCAGTGACCAGAATCTCTCCGATCATCCGCGCTGGTCGATGATTTTCTGTTACAATGCCAGGTCCAATGACCCCTACAAGGGATCCCATCATCCCCGCTACACGCCGCTGGAAAAAGTACCGGACAGCGCCATCCTGGAGCTCGGCGCCAAGCGATTCGGGGATGACCCGTCCGATGTCTCCTGGTTAGACCCCGACCGCGATTCGAGTGCCGGAAAACTCAAATAGCTCCGATCAAGAGAGCTGGCATCCGTTCACCAAGATAACACGTTAGCCATTCCATGGTGGTTTCATGACCGACGACAAAGCGACGAAAGAAAAAAAATTGGCGGGAAGAGTGGCTATCGTGACTGGCGCCAGTCTGGGAATTGGGCGAGCCACGGCGATCGCGTTAGGACGTGAGGGAGCCGACGTGGTGGTGAATTATCGTTCACATGATGGGGCCGCGGATGAAGTGGTTGAGGCAATCCAGCAGTTTGGATCCCGAGCCGTAAAGCATCAGGCCGATGTTGCGGACCAACAGGCCGTTGAACAGCTAGTGGCCCGGGCTCAGCAGGAATTTGGCCGAGTGGACATTGCCATCAGCAACGCCGCGTTCAGCGAACGGGAGCCGTTCCTTGAGGCCGACATGGACCGGTTTCGACGCACCGTGGACGTCACCATGTGGGGCGCCTTTTACTTGTTACGAGCCACCGCCCGACAGATGATTGAGAACCGCGACGTTGGAGCCATTGTGTTGGTCAGTTCGCCGCAGGCATTTGTCGCCATAGCGACCTCCATGGCCTACAACATTTCCAAGGCTGCGTTGGAACATATGTCGAAGACGGCGGCTCTTGAGCTGGCCGAGCATCGTATTCGCGTTAACACGATTCAACCAGGCTGGATTGATACACCTGGCGAGCGAAAGTTCGCCAGCGATGAAAAGTTGCTGGCCGAAGCGAAGAAGATTCCCGTCGGAAGGCTTGGCCAACCAGAGGAGATTGCCGAAGCCATTCTTTTCTTGTGCGATCCGGCTCATGAATACATGACGGGCGCGACATTGCTTTTCGACGGTGGCATCACCCTTCCCTGGTGGAAAAACACGGACTAATTGGCTCGAGCCACGACGCAATACGCCGCCTGGTTGCAGACGTCGCTCATTTCCCAGCTTTGGAATACCTGGCCGATGATCGGCTCGATTTTCATATTCCTGTGGCGCTCGATCATGTCCGCAAAATCGTTGCCAAGGTGCAAGAACTTGCTCAATATCCAGCGATCCAGCGCCGGCCAACCAAGACGGTGTCCAATCATGTTTTTTGGCAAATCCGGATACTCGTCTGTGATGACAACCAGCCCGCCTGGTTTCACTACACGCGACATTTCTCGCAGAGAGGCAAGCGGATCGTTGAAATAGTTGAATGCCCCAAAACTCAGGACGTTGTCAAAAACATGGTCCAGGAATGGCAGTTGCTCGGCGATGCCATGACAGAGCCACAACCTATGGGTCGAATTACTGTCGCGACAGACATGCAATTGCGCGATCGATATATCAACGCCAAACACGTCACACTCCTCCGACATAAGGGGTAGGTTGTGTCCGTCCCCAATCGCGATATCCAGAAGCGCTGTGCCTGCTAGATCTGGCAGATGACGGAGCACTTCCGATCGCCAAAGCGTTACGGCGCGTTCATTAAAGGGAGTGAATTGCTTCCAAAAACGGTATTTCTTCCATTGCGGTCCGTCATAAAATGTCGCGGCAATCTTGTTATTGCCGTCCGGTTCGTCCGTGACTTTCCATATCTGGTCTTGAATCACATAGTTACGTTGGCAATGGGTACAGATGATCGTGTCACCTGGGCCCACCTCAACTGGCCCCGCTCCACAGCCGACACAACGTAGGTAGGGTAGAGCTCGTGGCCAATCGGTTTCCACTGCATCGTTCCTCGTCGGGTTCCAGCGAAATGAGCGTAGCCGTCGCGTGGTCATCAAGCGGCCGGCTGTTCACTTTGAGAATCTAGCATATCTGGTTGGCGGCAGTCATTACCACAGTTACGATTACCGAACTCACGCAAGCTAGACCAAATATAAACCGAGATATTTTCAGGTTAGGTCCTCACAGCCGGATATCCGCAATGGCCTATTCTTCCTGAATGATGATTCTGGGTGTCACCATCATCATCAGCGACTTCGCTTCTCGGCCGATACCAACATTCTTGAACAGCCGGTTGATGTAAGGCACCTTGCTCAGGATCGGTAAGCCTCGTTCATGGCGATTTTCGTTGAGACGCTTGATACCACCCATCAGTACCGTGCCACCATCAGGAACGCTGACGGTCGTGCTGACGCTTATGATCGGAAAGACGGGAAGCTGTACGGTCATCGTGGTGGAAAACGAAAAAACATCTGCTGGGTCGTTATCGTTTTCCGTTACCGCGTCCTCGGTTTTTGCTTCCTCCTGATTGTTAACCTCATCATCCAGATCGCAGGACGTAACGTCTGTCGTGTCTTCGACATCAAAGTCGAAATCGACACCAATTTTTTCGAAGAAATTGTCGTTGAGTGTTATAAAGCGAACTTCGATGACTATTTGTGTATCATGCAAACGGCGGAGTTGGTCCAACAGATCGCTGACTTCCAATTCAACGTCAACATGATCTTTCTGCCGGTCATCGCGGTTGCCATCGATATCGGGATCACCACCTTCGGCGAATCCACCTCTACCACCGTCGAATCCTCCGGCGTTTCCCTTCTCATTACTTCCCAAGCCTGACGCATTTAAAGGGATTACCAGGTCCGCCACGGGGTAGACGTTGACGGTCTCTGCTGAGTCCGTTTCTGTCGAAGCGGCGCCTGACATTTCTTCCATGACAAAGTCGATCACTGCCCTCAAACTCGAGTCGTCGGACTCGCTATTGTCCATACTATTACCGTCGTCGCCGAAACCACCGCCAAAACCACCTTGGTTGTCGCCGATGGGCGAATTGCCGTCGACTGGTACGAGAAGGTCGCCTACTGGGTAGACTTTGTTGACCAGGTTCGTTTCGCTGGCCCCCTGCTCGGTGATTGGCTCGCTAATGAGTTGGATCAGGGAGTCGAAGTCGGCCGGAGTTGTGGCCTGATCTCCTGGACAGTGGCAGAAGGCGTTGCCGCACAACATTTGACGTTGTTCCAGGTCTTCAAATCCCAAACGCGCAAAGCCGACTCGATTGCTGGCTTTATTCAGTGACGTGTTGGTGAAGAATTGCATGATGTTTCCCCTGGTGAAGTTTTCCCCGTGGCGGAGGTGGTTTGGATTGCCTGTTCAACCACCGTTACTCGTAAAAGGGGAGAATCCTGCGCGGCAAGTACAGTAAAACGCTTGGAAAAAGGCAAAACGTTTGGAAAAAGGCGTTTTCAACCGATCGCGGACAGTCTGCCTTGATCTAAAGCCTTGATATGATTGCCTTTGCGCGAAATCGGCTGGCTAGGATGGAATTTCTGCCTGATCTTCAAGCGGAAAACTTCAATCCCACCACCACACGCCGTCGTCGTCGTTGGTGACGACTTCTTTGCGTCGGGGTGAGAATGCCAGCCGCTTTGTGACTTGAATGAAGGAGGTATCAGCGAGCAGACTGGCACTATCCACGGTAACACCGCCACTCACACCGGCAACAAACGAACGTTGGTCCAGCATCCGATAGTTCATGATGGTTTCGACTTCACGAGGGGCTATCGCCTGTGGAATGGAGTAAACGGGCCAACCTCCTTCAACGGCATGACCAAAGAACGTCATGTGCCAACCAACCTGGGAGGGTAAGTCTTCGTGCCGGATCAGGGCTGCGATCAGCGCCAGGTCGAAAACGTTTTGGAGTTCAGCATAGATGGGAAACCGTTTTGCCAACGAGTCAAACTGCTCGGTGAAATCGGCGGCAAATTGCCGATTGATGAGGTCCGCGTCGCCGGTATGAACTCGTTGGCCCGTTTCAGTGAGCAGTTCGTTCTCGCTGAGGATCCGCACTGCCTGACCGTTCGGCATAAACACGTCACGGCCTTCGTTGGTATCGAGCGAATCGTAGTTCAGAGTGAACCACCATCGTAGCACGTCCATTGATGGTAACTGCTCATCGTAAGCGGCCACGACTCGGGTCAGATAGTCGTCGATTTCCTCCACGTCCTTCACTAACCCCATGCCGATCAGCTTCATGTGGTAATCCGCTTCGACCAGCACATGGGCGGCCCGGCAGCACGGATCGATGCCGTAGACTTCAATGTCCTGTCGGCCCAGACAATTGCGCAACTCGGTGATCCACGCATCGCGACCGCCAGGCTTAAGTGGTTTGTCCGATGATTGGTTCAGAAAGGATTGCGCCTTGACCAGATTGTCCTTCCTGGGTGTGATGGAACAACCGAAACGGCCGTTGTCATCAAACGCATTACGTAACAGCACCACCAGATCCTGAAGCCGTAGAGCTGGTTGACCATCCGTATCGCTGACAATTCGATCCTCGCCGCCGCGCCGCCAACCTCCAGCTGGTCCAGCCAGGATCAATTCACCTCTTTCAGGCAACACGAAAAGATATTTTATGCGTCGTAATCCCGCCAGGTATCGCATGGCGTCGTCCAAGGGCTCACCGAACGCAGTACGGAGTTGAATTTGTTTCTCCAGTCGGGTGATCGAAACCTTTCGCAGTTTGGACGGGGCATGCGGGTTGCGGTTTTGTTGGCCGTTAAGGATTCGGTCGTCAATCGCCTTCGGCAGATGCGAGTTGGCACTGGGCGGTCGATTGTTCAACAATCCATCGGAATCGATATAGACCCCACCCTCGAATCCACGGATCGATCCCGTTCCGGTCCCGACCTCTTCCCAAGAATCTGGTTCGATTGTCGATTGAACCAGATCAATCAACGAGTCAAAATCCGCCTGAGTTCCACCACCTTGGGCGCCTTGGCGAATTCCGTAGATCTCGCGAAGCGCAATGCTCCGCTGACGATCATCACTAAGGTGCGAGACGGCCTTGATGGACGTGTGATAACGACCCTCGTGGGCCTCCTCTAGCGCTATTTGGCGCAAGCGATCGTCTCGCTCCGGCGCGGAAGCATCAATGGCATCTTGTAGTGCCTGAGCAAAACCGCTGTCTGCTAAATCGCTGTCCTCCAAACCATGATTTGCGCGTTCACCCGATATAGCGTATGACGAAAGCGCAGCGCCGAACACCAGTATCAGAGAGAATCGAACTCGCCAGGAAGATTTGTAGAGAGTCATGTTTGCCCTTTCTCCAGACGGTACATACTCCCAGCGGGGAGACACGATATGGGGAAGCAGTTACCCCCCATCAAACAATACCGACGCGCGCACTAACGAAAGACAGACCCAGATGGATGTCGAATAACGGCGATAAAAAAGAGGCCTCTGTTCCAATCGCCCACCTAATAGGCTGAAGGAATTGGGTGGAATCGTCAACGGAGGGTACGGCGACGCGTGCTTTCATCCAGTCTGTTTAGGTAAGGCAAAAATCCTCAAAACGCTGCCTTTGGGTGATTTGCGTCGCGGCACTCTCTGCGGCGTCAATGATTGGTTAAATGCAATGATGGGACCTACCCATTCCACGATCGGTGCCCGTTATGCCATGATTCCTACCAGCGAATCTATAAACCAGTTAAAACCGACCGCTTCAATGTTGTTTGACGATCCCTGCCACAGCAGTTTAATGCACCAACGGCTCCCTAAATCATTGGTCTTGGCCACTCTTATCACCTTCTTGGGCATGGCCGGCTGCCAGGATGCGCAAATAGCGCCGAGCAATGAGGCCAGGGCTCCTGCCGCGAGTACTACTAACACGCCAGTTGAATCGACGTCGCAACCCAACCTGGGAAGTTCTCTCCGTGAAGCGTCACCTGCAGAAGATTTGCCGGCTCACAAGCCGTTGAAGGAGACCTTGGGAAATATCGAGGGTTTCAGCTCGGCAGCCGATCAGGTTTTGTATGCGCTGGGAAAGTGTTATTCCCAGATTGCGGCTTCTGCCGAGACCCATTTGCCGAGCGCGGTGGCCGAAAAGATTCAGGTTTCCCAGTTCAGACCCAGTCGCCTTGAGGTACCTTTCGAAGATGAACAACTGGTGGTGCGCCGTGTTGAAATGGAGTCCAGCCAGAAAGCTCAGTCGGCATTTGTTGGACCGAGCGGTCTCAAACAAGCGCTTCAACAACTGGCCGAACCACTGACTCCCAGCTCCGACGTGCGCGTCAAATTCAAGACATTTCGCGTCAACAGTCGTCCGGATTCAGTGGCAACCAACGTCTACTTTCACGCGACCGGTAGCAGCTCGCAGGGGATTGTGGAGCAATCTGCGACTTGGCGATGCGTTTGGACAGTGTCCCCGGGGACTGTCCAGCCGACGTTGCAATCCATCGAAGTGTTGGACTATGAGGAAGTCACATCGCGCGCAGGACCCCTGTTTGAGGAAGTCACTGAGGCGGTGTTGATGCCAAGTGGTGTTTTCGAGGACCAGCTTTTACCCAGCATCCCGTCTTGGCGGTCGCGATTTCAAATGGAAATGGCGATGGACATGCGAGGTCACCAGGGGATTGCTGTCGGTGACGTCAACGGCGACGGGCTGGAAGATGTTTATTTGTGCCAACCGATCGGCTTGCCGAACAGGCTGCTGTTGCAAAACGCCGACGGAACGGTTCGCGATGCCTCTGCCGCGGCAGGTGTTGATTGGCTGGATTCATCGCGATCGGCTCTGATTCTGGACTTGGACAATGACGGCGACCAGGATCTGATCGTTTCGTTTCGCGATGAAATCGTGATCGCCGAGAACACGGGCCAGGGCGAATTCCAAATCGCGGATCGGCTAGATGGTCCGCTGGAACCCAGGTCCTTAGCCGCGATCGACTTTGACGGCGACCGACTGCTCGACGTTTACGCCTGCGCGTTTTGGGGATTTTCGTATCACGACACAGGAATTCTGAGAACGATTGCTCAGGTACCCACGCCCTATCACGATGCCAAGAACGGCCCACCCAATCAATTGTTTCAGAATGTGGGCGGATTGAAGTTCCAGGACATCACCGACCAATGCGGCTTGGGTGACAACAACGATCGCTTCAGCCACGCCGCGGCTTGGGAGGATTTCGATCGGGACGGCGATCCGGATCTCTACGTCGCCAACGACTATGGACGCAACAACCTTTACCGTTGTGACGGTGGACAGTTCACGGACGTCGCGGCGGAGTATGGTGTGGAGGACTTGGCCGCCAGCATGTCGGTTTCTTGGGCTGACGCGGACAATGATGGCTGGAGCGACTTGTACATCAGCAATATGTTTTCGTCGGCTGGCAGTCGGATCACCCATCAGGCCCAATTCCAGCCTCGGCTGAGCGAAGAAGATCGGGCCAGTTACCGACGACACGCTCGCGGCAACACGCTTTTCCATGGGAAGGCCGACGACACATTTCTCGATTCCACGCTGGAGGCGCATGTGGAAATGGGACGATGGGCCTGGTGTTCTCAGTTCATTGATGTCAACAACGACAGATGGGAGGATCTGTTTGTCGCCAATGGTTTTGTGACCAACGAAGATACGGGCGATTTGTGAAGTCTTTTCTGGCGACGGGTCACGTCGCAGTCTCCACTGATGAAGCACTCCGTGAATCCCCAGTACCTGATGGGTTGGGTACGAATGATTCGGTTGATGATGGGAGGCAAATCATTCAGCGGACGCGAAAGGAATTGCTGTTTTCTGAACACGGGACAAACCCGGTTCGCGGGAGTCTCCTCCGTCAGCGGGCTCGATTTTGCTGACGACGGTCGGGCCTGCGCGGTGATCGATTGGGATCACGACGGGCGGCAAGACCTCTGGGTGACGAATCGAACCAGCCCGCGCTTGCGCGTAATGAGAAACATAAATCAGTCTGACAATCATTGGCTGTCCCTACGACTGGAAGGCCGCACATGTAACCGAGACGCGATCGGCGCGCGCGTCGAAATAAGCTTTCCAACAACAGAATCCACGATCACGAAAACGCTCCGTGCCGGTGAAGGGTTCCTGTCTCAGTGCAGCAAATGGGTCCATTTTGGACTGGGGGATCAACCGCAGGTCAAGCGAGTGATCGTCAGTTGGCCCGATGGTACCTTTGATGGATTCACCGACGTTGGGGCGAATCGGCACTACCAGGTGATTCAGGGCGATCAAGAACTCCATCCGTGGCCGGCTCCACCTGAGTGTCCGCAACTTGCCACCCACCAAGTGGAGTCGTTGCCCATGACCGATCAAACGCGTGTTGTGATGGCGCTGCCGATATCACTGGAAGGGTTGTCTGTCCAAGATCAGGATGGTTTAGAGCGATCGCTTAGCGATTTGATTGGCGGACCCACTTTGATTAACTTTTGGCAGATGACCTGTGTACCTTGTCTTGCGGAGCTCACACAGTGGTCTCAGGAAGCGGATCGCTTCAACGATGCGGGACTTTCGGTATTGGCGTTGCACGTCGACGATCCCGCGTCGGCGGACGATACACAGAGGGACCAGGCGGATGCCTATTTGGATCGGATTCAGTTTCCCTTCAATCGGGCATTCTTGCCCGCTACGTCGCTGGAGAAGCTCGATCAATTACTCAAGAAATATCTTCAACGCCACATCCAATTCGTTTTGCCGACGAGCATCCTCCTGCGTGTAGACGGAGACGCGGTCGTGATCTACAAGGGAGCGGTGGACATCGACCAGTTACTGGCCGATGCCGAGCTGGTGTCTCTTGATTTTGCGGAGCTTTTCGAACAATCTCTGCCATTTTCCGGTCGCTGGCTCCGCAGGCCGAATTGGGACGAACCGGGCGATTTTGTCACGGAATAAATCAGGCGGCTCTGTCGTTTTTCGCTGATTTCCACCGCTGACATAGCTCAAATCCTCGTGAGAATTCCGGGCTAGTCGGGCCCATCTTTGCTAAACCGTCATTTTGTGCATTCTCGACACTAGCCACGGCCGACTTGCGGACACCAGGCATGATTGGCCGATGATGATTGCATTGGACTGGTCTGAGGCGATATCAAAGGAATGATGCAATGGCAACGATGATCGACTCCACCGGACCGCGTCGGATTCTCATACGCGAAGCCGTCGCCTGGTCGATCTTTCCGATCGTGTTCTCGGCGTCGCACATCCTAACGGCCCAATGGATTAGCGCCGGATATCAGGATGCCGTCGTTGTAACGGTCTTTTCCGCGTTAGTGGCAGTGATCTTGTTTGCACTGGAGCGAATTCAACCTTACGCTCAACAGTGGCGAGGTCCGCAAGACGATGTGCGTACTGACGTGGCACACCTTCTGTTTTCGACGATGCTGGTGCTCGCGTTGTTTGGATCCCTGTTTCGAACGGCGCTGTTGGTGGGTGCCGGGTGGTTGGCAATGGAAGTGGGCATGCAGGTCTGGCCGTCAACGTGGCCGTGGTGGTCGCAATTGGCCTTAGTTGTGGCCGGTACTGGTGGTATCGATGTTGTCACGAGAAAGAATGGTTGTGGCGGATTCACGCGACGCATCACAGTTCGACTCGTCTCTACTGGTTGAACTCGTGCCGATTTCACCCAATTGATTCGCTGGCTCAATACTCATCGGAGGTAGCGTCGTTGATCCTATTGGGTTGCGGCCGCCAGGTCCTGGCGTTGTTCACTCTGTCGACGTCCGTGATCGGGATGTTTCAGCACGCCAACATCCAGTTGCGGTTGGGACCGCGGAATTGGATCTTTAGCATGACGGAACTGCACCGCTGGCATCACTCCCGTGACAAGCGCGAGGGAAATTCAAACTACGGAGCGAATTTAATCGTTTGGGACGTACTCTTCGGAACCAGGTTTCTTCCGGAAGAAAGGGAGCTGGATCCCGAGCACATTGGCATCAGCAACATGCCCAATTTCCCTCAGCGGTACTTGGGCCAGTTGATGTCTCCTTTCAACTGGAAGCGATTGCGTGATTCCGCTCGCGACCAGGCGGCAGTTGTGGAGGGCCACCTAGAAGGCAACGAAAACCGGACCCCGCACACGAGACAGCCTCATTTCCTGCATCGAAAAACGGAGGCTAGAACCTCAGGGCCGGTTGGAATGCAGCTCGGAGAGGATATACTAAGGGATCCTTAAACCAAGCTATCTCTTACGCGACGAGTGTTTGATGACCTCACCTACCTTCAAAGTCCTGCTGACGGCTGACTTCTATGATGCCGAAGGCCGACCTAAGTTCGGCGAATGTGGGCTGTCTGAGTTTTCTGACCAGCCACAAATTGAGGTGTCGGCGTTCGACGAACACCGACCCGAGATCGGTGCGGATCAAGTCGCTGGCGCGCAGGGAGTCATTGCGCTGAGCCCGAAGGTCACGTCCAACACGCTTTCCAACGCCGCGGATCTGCTGGCAGTTGGTCGTTTCGGCGTCGGCTATGATACCGTGGATGTCGCGGCGTGTACCGAAGCGGACGTGGCACTCGTCATCACGGTAGGAGCGGTGGATCGACCGGTTGCGGAGGCGACGGTTGGTTGGATGATCGCACTGTCGCATCATTTCCGCACGAAGGACAATCTCGTACGAACTGGGCAGTGGGATAGGCGGACGGAATTTTCTGGTTGTGAACTGCGCGAGCGTACTTTGGGCATCGTGGGACTGGGTGGGATTGGTCGTGCCGTTGTTGGCTTGCTGCAAGGATTCGGCATGAACCAACCGCTGGCGTTCGATCCCTATTGCGACCCATCATTTGCGCAAGAACTTGGAGTCCGATTGGTTGAATTGGATGAGCTGCTGCAGGCGGCGGATTTCGTTTCCATTCATTGTCCGTTGAATGAGCACACTCGCGATCTGATTCGTGCCGAGCAACTTGGGCTGATGAAATCAACGGCTTATCTTTTGAATACAGCGCGAGGGGGCATTGTCAATGAAGACGACTTGTACGATGCGCTGCAGAATCAACGTATTGCGGGCGCGGCACTCGATTGTTTCGTGGGCGAGCCAATTACCAAGCCGCATCGTTTTGGGGAATTGGACAACATCTTGCTGGCGCCTCACTGCATTGCCTGGACTGACGAATTGTTTCGCGATATTGGAAGGGCGGCTTGCCGCGGCATGGTGGATTTGTCGTTGGGAAAGAAGCCGCGGGGTGTCGTCAATGAAGAAGTCTTTGCGCGAGACAGTTTTCAGGAAAAATGGCGTCGGTTGACGTCCTGAGGGGAGCATGATGTGCCATGTAGGCCGGCAACCGAAAGGTTGGAGACCTGATTACCCCGTCATGGCCCGCCGCGCCTCATCCAACTTCTCACTAGCTTGCTCCCGAAGTTTGGCGAGGATTTTACCGTCAATCGGCAGAGGTTGCTCGGCCGAGTTGACCGCCTCGGCGCAAACGCTCCAGTGTAATCCAACGTCCCAGCATTTGGCGAGCTGGTTCGCAATATGAAGGAGCGTAACTAGTTCGATGTGAGCCGAGGCTGCGTAAGGACGGTGATGATATCCAATGGCGGTTTGAATCTCTTCGGGTAAACACCACGACTGGGCGGATTGAAGTCCGATTTCTTCATGACTGAAACCAAACAAAACCTGTTCTTGTTTGATTAACTCGTTGCCGTGATAGGACAACACCATCTTCTGGTATTCCTCTGGCACTACGTCATAGAGTAGTAGCTTGCCGATGTCATGCAGAATCCCAGCCAAAAACGCATCGTCCGCAGCGACCTTGGGCACGTAATCGGTCAGCAATCTCGCCACGGTCGCGCATCCAAGAGAGTGGTTCCAAAGTTCTTCTCGCTGTTTTTCCGCCGTGACCCCTTGCGCAAACATGCCTGCTCCGGCGATCGATACGGCGACATTTCTGAGTTGCCGAACCCCCCAATACGGAGATGGCACATTCCACGGTCTTGGCTTCAGAACTCAGCCCGTACAAAGGGCTGTTAGCCATTTGAAAAACTCGCACCGCCAACGCAGGGTCGCATTCGATGATGCTCTCGAGATCGTGCACTGTGGCGTCCGGATGTTGGCAAGCTGCGACCAAGTGCGTCACAGCAGCCGGAAAAAGGCGCACCTCGGGGACTTTTTTCAACCGCTTGTGGACGATTGTCGATAGACTTTGCAGCTCGCCTACCGCTTCCATTTCTCATCTCCCGTCATCAATTGAGCTACCTATCGAATTCAGCAGGTCCGCGTACAAGGTAGCTGGACGCATCGGTCCGTCCGCGGCGCTGGTAGAAGCTTTGAAGGTTATCGATGTAAGACTACCGGGGTTGCCCGATGGATGGCCGATATGTCGAAAAATTGTCAATTTTCGAGGCTCATGGCCGATAGAATCGCTGCGAGCGATAACGCGTAGGCGGAATAAAACGGTTGCGCATCTTGCTCAACGTGGCCGGGATTATTCATAATCCCATCTCTAACGGACGACACGTCCGGATCCGGAACCGTGCATGAGGTTCTCGACATCTTGCCGTGTCGAGTAGTTGAAATCGCCTTGGATGGAATGGGCCAGACAAGACGCGGACGTAGCAAATCTGACAATGTCTTCTGGCTGGTCAATTCCTGGTGTGCAGGAAGCGAAGATCAATCCAGCCGCAAAGGAGTCCCCTGCCCCGACGCGATCGACAATGTGCGTGATGTCGTAGGGAGCGTATTGGCCGTCCACCACTGGAGCAAAAAAAGGTTGATCGGATTGGGCGTCATACAACATGGCTCCCCAGCGATTGTGGGATGCGGAAAGGCTCTCCCGCAATGTGATGGCAACTCGCTGGACATTGGGGAATTGCCGAACGATTTCTTTGGCAACCGCTGGATACTTGTTGACGGCCAGTTGCCCTGCTTGTACATCCGATTCTTCGGCATGAATACCAAGGGTGATGGCCGCGTCTTCTTCGTTGGCGATCACGACATCCACATTCGGCAAGAGATCACGCATGGTTTCTCTGGCCAGATCGGTTGCGTTACTCCCCTCGCGCCAATTCCACAGTTTGCTGCGAAAATTGAGGTCGCATGAGACGAGCAATCCTTTTTCCTTCGCTTTACTAGCAGCTGCGGCAGTTGTTTGTGCGGCGATTTCTGAAATGGCGGGGGTAATACCGGTCACGTGAAACCAACGAGCGCCGTCAAAAGCCTTATCCCACGCATAGTTGGCAGCTGGTGTGCGGCTGATCGCGGTTTCGTCTCGATCGTAAACGACCGTGCTAGGACGCTGGCTGGCGCCCACCTCGACAAAATACAGCCCTAGACGACCGATATCGGTTCGCAGGACGAAGCGCGTGTCAACGCCTTGCTGCTTCAATGCAGCTATGCAGGCGTCGCCAATAGCATGGCCAGGCAACGCAGTCATATAGCGCGCCGTACCACCCAACCTGTTCACAGAGACAGCCACATTCGCCTCGGCGCCTCCGAACTCGACATTGAGTTGCCCTGGCAGCGCCTGCTCGATGCGGGAAAAGCCCGGTGTTGTCAGACGTCCCATGATTTCACCAAAGGTGACCAAAATACCGTTCATGCGTACGCTCTCTAATGAGTTGAGGGATGGTGGACACGACACGACGCCCCGCCTAGCGTAGAGTCTAAGAGCATGTCGAGAAATGGATCTTACCCATTTTTCAAAAAACGGGAGTCTCCCCTTTTTGGTAAAATGGGAAAATTGCTGCTTTGCATGGCAGCGGCTCCTAGCGAAATTCTTCCCGAAAGTGCCTTTCCAATTCCTTGTGCCCTAGGTCGCTGGTCTTTTCGTTCAGTCGCGATGTTCGCCACCGCGCTCCAGCACCAGCAATTTGGCGTCGCCTGGTAAGTGAAGACTGGCGAGCGGCTGATCGTGCTTGGGACGTAGCGGCAAGAACTGAAATTTTCCCGTTGTCACCTTCGCTTTGGCTCGATCGATGGCCTTCATGTTTCAGCTTTCCTGGTGAAAATCAGCAACCACCGAACTCCGCCTGCGGTATAACTGGCACGAGAATTGTTGTTTGCCACCGTCCAAAAGAACATCCCACTATTCGCCAAATCGCACTGATTTTCGACGCACCGGTATCTACCAACTCTTTTCTGCACTAGGATAGGCGGCGATATGGCCTCTGAATTCCCCAAAAGTCCGGTTGAACTGCTGCAACGCATGGTCGGGTTCAATACGGTGAACCAGATCAACCAAGGCGTCCCGTTCGTGGAAGGGGAGATGGCGGCTTTTCTGGAACAAGTCGCTAGGGCTTGGGGCCTGGAAACGATGCGATTACCGATCAAGTCAGGTGGATTCAATCTCCTGATCACACATCAAGTTGATGCCGCAGCGCCTTGGTTGTTGTTCGAAAGTCATATGGATACGGTCAGCACGGAGGGCATGACCGTCGAGCCGTTTGCCGCCGAGATTCGCGATGGCAGGCTCTACGGTCGAGGTGCTTGTGATACCAAGGGTACCGGGGCGGCCATGCTTTGGTCCTTGAAGACGCTGTCCGAGTCCAAGAGCTTGGACGTCAACATTGCCGTTCTGTTTACGGTCGATGAAGAGGTAGCGAAAACTGGCATTCAAGCATTTACAAACAGCCAAATCGACCAATTGAACTGGAGGCTCCTAGGCGCCATTGTGGGCGAGCCCACCCTGCTCCGCATGATTATTGCTAACAATGGGGTCGTGCGTTGGAAGATTTGCACCAAGGGTATCGCCACGCACTCGGCCGATCCGAGCCAGGGACGATCGGCGATCTCCGCCATGGTGAAAGTGATCGATGTTATCGAAACACGCTATATGCCGAGCCTTCAGGCGACAAGCCCGCTGGTAGGCAAGGCCCAGGCAAGTATCAACATGATTCGTGGCGGCACGGCCATCAACATTATTCCCAATGAGTGTACCGTCTCCGTGGACCGCCGCATCGTTCCAGGCGAAGATCCAACAACTGTGCTACCAGCCGTTGAGGCACTATTGGATGAATTGAGAACGGCCGATCCCTCGTTGGAAGTCGAGCAACTTGAACCCTTCATCGATCCTCCGTTGAATCCCGAGTTCAGTCAGGATTTCGCCGACAAGGTTGGCTCCGTCCTTGCCGAGCTGGGCTATTCCACCGAACCGGTGGGCGCTGCCTACGGCACCGATGCCAGCAATCTCGCCGACGGCGGTATCCCAGCGGTTGTCTTGGGTCCGGGAAGCATCGACCAGGCACATAAGGTCGACGAGTACTTGGAGCTGGACCAACT
>Ga0310121_10001255_pt1 | contig 26328 bp, 24 predicted proteins | sample CB27_Tmax_986_MG_FD_203504 | JGI IMG/M metagenome (GOLD analysis project Ga0310121, IMG submission 203504) | Marine microbial communities from Western Arctic Ocean, Canada - CB27_Tmax_986 | ecosystem: Environmental > Aquatic > Marine > Oceanic | place: Canada: Western Arctic Ocean | collected... | reverse complement strand
GACGCAACATCGGGATAATCTGGTCAACTCCATGACGTTTCTGTGCCATCGCAAAAAATCCTTTCCGGGCTAAAGCCCGGGCTGGATTCTTTCACATGCACTGGTACTTTTCACGGGGGTAAGGTCAATTTGCCCCCCTCCCCCAAAACGGTACCAGTGGAACTGAGAGAATCCAGCCGGGGCGCAGCCTCGGAAAGGACTCTTTCAGATGAAACAGAAACGACACACGGTAGACCAGATTATTAAGAAGTTATACCGTGCCGCTTCGAGTACCCCGCGGGTGATGTGTGGCTGCCACAAAGTCCTATGGAATTGGTCAGGTTTTCCGGAAGTTTTCCACACACCCGTCACACACCCAAAACATCCGAAATAGTGACGTCATCTCACCAGATTGCAACAGATTACTTTTCGTTGAAAACGCAAATCCGGCGGATACCAAGGGAGATGCCCGCATTGGCCCGGATATGGCTAAAAGCTCGGCTGGATTCAAAATCCAGTGACCGCAAGGGCGTGAGGGTTCGAGTCCCTCCTCTGGTACTCTTTGAAATAAGGGGTTTTCGCGATTTCCTGTTGGCTGACTCTAAAGCTTACAACTTCAAATGTCCCTTATTTATCCCTCGTTTATTGTCAGGTCGTTGTCATGACGATGCACATACGGCTAGCAACTTAGTCTATCAAGGCGCCCGTGGTTTTCCACCCCGGCGGAGCCGTTCGTACTCATGACCCGGAATTCGCCAGTGTCCGGTTGCCGGGTCTTTCTCAGCTTCAATCCTCGCGTTCGAACACCAGCGAACCGCCTCGACGCGGCTGCCGACCACAACCATCGCCTTTCCTTTGCCTTCAAGCAGCAGAGCAATCGTTTCGCGGAAGTGTTCGACGACGATCTGGACTTTCTGGGCAATGTTGTAAGGGTGCAGCCGCACCCAGCTCATCAGGCCCTTCATCGCCACACTTCGTTTCACTTCCTGGTCGTCCAGTTCTTTACCACCACATTGTTATATTACCAACAGGAACTTGTATAGTAGGCTAGGTTCACCTACTTTGACAAAAGAGACGGAATTCATCTATGGCACGATCGAGTGCATTAGCGGATAGCTTGAAGCAGCGGCGGTGGCGGATCATCATCTTGCTGACGATGTATCTGGGCTATGTTGGGTTCATGCTGTGTCGAAACACCTTGATTGCTTCTAGTGTGACGATGATTAATGATCCGAATTTGCAGATGGACAAAGAGAGTTACGGGCGGCTGATGTCTTATCATCACGCCGGAGCAATCGCAGGGAAATGTGTTACGGGAATCGCTGCAGATGTGATTGGTGGTCGGCGAATGTTCTTGGCGATGCTTGGGCTCACCGCTGCGGCGACAGCGGCGTTTGGTGCTGTCTCTTCAAATCTACTGTTTGGCGTTTTCAACTTCTTCGGCCAATTCTTCAAAGCAGGTGGCTGGCCTTCCATGGCGAAGATCATCGGCAACTGGTATCCGAAAGACAAATACGGAACCGTTTGGAGTATCATCTCGACCAGCTCACGCGTTGGCACAATGTTAGCTGGTTTCGCAGTCTTCCAGTTGCTGCAATACACCAACTGGCGCTCCGCGTTTTACATGTTTTCCGGTGTGACAGCTTTGATTGTCATCGTCGGGTACTTCCTGCTCAAAGAACGACCAAGCGATATTGGTGTCTCCATAGATCTAAACGAAGAACCAGAAAGGAACGTTGGGACAACGGAGGAATTGGAAACCGTAAACCAAGCACCTCATCCGATGGATACGCTGTCAATAGGTCAGGCTTGTCTAGCGTTTGCAAAATCGGGACGCGTGTGGTTCATCTCATTGAGTATTGCGATGTTAACGATCTTGATGGATTTTATCATTTTCATTCCTCTCTACTTGGACGAAGCCGTGGGGATCGATTCCAAGCAAACGCCATTAGGCTTGATTGCATTTGCGGGCGGAATGTTTTGTGCTCTGATTGCGACCAGTCTGTTTTATGACCGATTAAACAAGAAGCAACTCATCGCCGCGTTAGGTGGACTCTTAACATTAAGTTGCTGCAGCGTTGTGGCGCTGTGGAGCTTAGGTTCAATCGGCTTGCCAGAAGAATCAAAGTTTCCTGTTGCGATGATTGTGATCTTCGTGTTTGGGTTGAGTATTTCTCCAGCTTACTATGTGCCGATGTCTGTGTTTTCCGTCGCATATGGTGGCAAGCATTCCGGTTTGTTAATCAACAATATTGATATTTGCGGCTACGCTGCGGCGATGATCTTCACCTACTTCGGCGGTTCAATCGCTATGAGTGTCGGCTGGAATGTTCTACTTTCGATACTGCTCGGGTTCACTGTGTTAGCGCTCGTGACGATGACCAGTTTCTTGGTTTTGGATTATCGCGCATTGATCACCCCGCCCCCAGTCTTTCTCTCCGCTGCTCTGCGGCAAGAAAACGAGCGATGAAAGAGAATTCAGGGGTAAAAATCGCCCCGCAAATTCCTTAAAATGCCCCCGATTCCCGTTAGACTGGGTGGTGGCCAGTCTCTTCATGTCAGTATCTTTCAGGGGAAGCTCATACGCTCGATAACTGCGGTAACTTTGTTTCTTTTCACCGTGCTCGGCGCGACTGCGTCCCATGCGGACTACACCTGGACCACACTCGATCATTCGGGCGCGACAAGTACCACCTTATATGGTATCGACGGCGCCAACATGGTTGGGCAGTACACGGATAGTAGCGGCACTCACGGCACCCTCTACAACGGCTCCACCTGGACCACACTCAACAAACCGGGCGCGACAGCGGCGCCTCGGCCGCAGCGCGGTTGGGCAGCGCGACTGTGGCCGCTAACGACGACATGTCAAACGTTGTAGCTGGACTCAGGAATCCAGAACAACAGGCCGGCACGGAGCGCATCAAACACTACCTTCGGCGTTGCCGCGAATTGGCGCTGGCGGAGCTGAAACCGTCACGCAAGCATATCGATCGGGCACTTTCGCTGCACGCCGAATCGATCGTCTGCGATCCGATGGGGGGCAGTCTCAATAGCGGCGGGTTGTTCTCGCCTGAGCTCGATAAGTTCGCCATTGCCGAACTGGCTCGCTTACGCGCTGACGGGAATGGGTCCATCAACGGGAAGCAGATGGATCAAATTTCGAACAAGACCGACGAGTTTCGTCCCTTTGAACTGGTCAGCAATCAGCTAATGTAACGCGACCATCAGGCAATTTTACAGGCGAGTGGACGCACGCTAAGCACGATGGGCGCTGAGCCCTGGACCGCGCCGGGATCGAATTTGGACTGGCACACTTATCTGTTGGAAAATCTCGACTACATGGAAAAGGTGACTCGCCCTGAGCAGGCCGCCAAGCTGAAGCAAGAAGGCCGTTTCGGTGCCATCTGGTGCGACCATGCGCCGTTGACCGGGGCCGAATCACCCGTGAAGTCCGTGGACCTGATGTATCTACTGGGTGTTCGCCAGGCGATGCCAGGGTGCCGCATGGACGACGTCGGTCGAGCCGTGGTGAAGCGGATGAACCAACTAGGCATGGTCGTGGACACGGCCCACAACAACGAATTGGACATCAGCGACGCTTCCGATCAGCCGGTGCTGTGTAGCCACACCTGCTGCCGAGCCGTGCACCATGGCTATGCCCCGAATCGCAATATGAGCGACGATGGATTGAAGGCCATCGCCGACACCGGCGGCGTGGTCGCCATCACCACGGTTTCCACGCTGGTTGGGGGCGTGGGGGGCTACACCATTGCCGGGGGAATGGCTCACATCCGTCATGCCGTCAGATTGATTGGAGCGGAGCGTGTGGGGGTCAGCAGCGACCGCGGCTTGGCATGGGCCGGACTGCCGCCCGAAGTGCTCCGGGTCGTCAAGCCGAAAAACCTGCTTCCTTTTGAGCAGGCACCACGCTATCCGGGCGGCTGGGGAGAAATTAACATGACCTTCCGTGAAACCTGGGAATCTTCGACTCAACCCCATGCGCTCAAACCATGTGCCTGGCCCTACAATGTCACTCTGCCATTGGTCATGGAAGGATATTCGGATCAACAGATTAGGGACATTTTGGCGGCAGTGTCCTGCGGCTGTATGCGCAGATCCTGGCGCACAAACCGACGGTCCACGATGTATAATAGGCAGCGGTTTCGAAAATTCGGGATGTAGCCGAAGTCGTAAGACTTTGGAGATGGAGCCGTTCCCGTCCAAACTCTCACGAGTTCGGTTACCAAAATTGTCAATTGGAGGAACAATGTTTCGATTCGAAACCGCAATATTTGGATTGTTTTGCGTCGCGATGCTGGTGTCTCCGTGGCTGTCCGACGCTGCTTCCGCGCAAGATTTTGATACTAAACTCCAGCTCATCCCTGCCCCTGACGATGATACGACAATCACCGTACCTTTGGGGCAGCGGCAGCTGTTCCTGGACGATGAGGGCATCGCTCAGATTGTCCAGCTCGAGCGGACCATGCACCAACCGGCCAAGAAGGGCGCGGTGATCAGGCCTGACGTAAGCATTGGGATCCACGCAGTTCAAATCTGCATGACGCCTATCTGGCATCCGGAAAAGAAAGTCTGGCAACTTTGGGACTGCGCTGCCGAACCGAATGAACTGCACGCCGCGGGCTATCTTTTCAGCGGCTACTACGAGAGTCAGGACGGGCTGCACTGGACCAAGGCTCCTGTTGGCGTCATCGAGTATCGCGGCTCGTCCGACAACAACTTTGTCTGCGTGGAGATGGGCGGCAAACGCCACCGGGCAGATTGCGTGGTCCGTGACGAGACTGATCCCGACCGCCGTTATAAGACACTCACGCCGAACGTTTTCAGAGTTGGTAAGGGTGGATATGCGGTCTCGCCCGACGGCATCCACTGGAACGAGATCAGCCACCCGGGCATTTACGGCGGTGACGAATGGAACCTGACTTTCGACGCAACGGAACATCTGTTCTTGCAATACCTGAAGCGCGGCGGCAAGCACGGACGGTCAATCTGGCTCTTCACCAGCCAGGACTTCGAGACCTGGACCGAGCCGGAGCTGATCTTTGAGGCAGATGATCTGGACCAAAAGCTGGGCGCGAAACGGATCCAAGCTCGGCTGTCGAATCCCGAATTCCAGCCCCTCATTGCCGACCAACCGGAGGCGTACAACGTCGACGTTTATCACATGAGCCCCTTCCGCTACGAGTCGCACTATCTGGGAATGCCGGCCATGTACCACGCCGTTGGGCGGGTGCCAGCTCTCAATAACACCGACGGGTTCGACGTCGTGGAGCTCGTGAGCAGCCGAGACTTGAAGCACTGGACGCGCCAAGGTGACCGCCAGGCGTTTAGCCATCGCCGATGGGAGCCGGTGCCTACGACTTGACCCAGATCATCGGGCCGGCATCGGCCGTGGTACGGGACGACGAACTCTGGTTTTACTACACCGGCACGAAGACCCGCAGCGCTGGCTCATTGCCCAAATCCGATCAGCCCAAAATCGAACCCGACAACGCGGCCATCTGCCTGGCTGTGCTGCGGCGCGACGGGTTCGTCTCCCTCGATGCCGGGATGTATTTGAAGCTCGGTGGGCCGGACAACGGCGCCGTGCTTACCAAGCGATTCAAAGTGCCGGACGACAAACTACTGGTGAATATCGACGCACCCCAGGGTGAGCTGGTCGTCGAGGTGCTGGCAAAAGATGCCGAGGTATTGGCACGCTCCGCGCCCATTCAGGGAGATCATCCCCAGAAAGAAGTAAATTGGGAGCAAGGGGACGTGGCAAAACTGACAGACAAAGATGTCAGCCTCCGCTTCACGGGGGTAAGGTCACCTGGCAATCTGGTTGACCAAAAGCGGTGAGTTTCCCGGCATTGTAAACACCAAGCCTATCGTCGGATATTCGATCACGTCGTCTTACGAGTTTCCAGCCGTACCGGAACCCACCACCCTACTCCTGGCCCTCTTGGCCATGACCGGCCGCGCCGCATCGAGTGCGGCGTGGCTGATGATGTGGCTGAGGGCCTGTGCAGGTAGTGGTCTCTGGCTCGGTAGATCAGGCTAAGTGCGGCAAGTACATTGCGGTCCGTCTACTACGGCATCGGTTGCCGCAGCGATGTAGGGGCGGGTCGTTTTTAAACGGTTGTCATATTGTCCATGTGGAGGACGTATACCCCGCACGGTACGATATAACCCGGTGGATATGGTCAATGTAAACCGCGTTTGCAAAGGGGGGAAACAATAAACCGCTTACCGTGTTTGTGGGTATCGCTGGTATTGTTGTGAGTTTCCGCGTGCACTCGCACTGAACAATCGACACCGAATGCTGACCAGACGCGGGATCCATCACCTGCCGTTTCTCCGTTTCCGTCTACTGTTCCACCGCGACCGCCTGTCGTTGTTCCGTTTGATAGTGATCAAGCCAAACACCTGCAAAAAGCATGGGCCGATCACCTCGGCGTACCTGTTCAAATCACGAACACGCTTGGCACAAAAACCGGGAGGTTGTCAACTACGAATTGTGCCGGTGCCGATTCATCCCGCGTCAGGAGTTTTTTCTCCAAATTTGGCCTGAGTGTTGGTATCATGATTAGTAGCCGGGGCGGGCCGATTCTTGATGGGCGGTGCCAATCCTTGGTAGATGGGACGCATGATGGGCGGTGTTCACAGGTACGGTACTCTAATCCTCGCGTGTTCATTGTGGGTCGGCTCGGTTGGTGTGCCGCGCTCGGTGTTCGGACAGGATCTGCTCAACGACAACATCATGCTGTCGGAATTCGACCTTGAACTGCGGCCGTACGTTACGCTACCGGGCAACACGAACGACATCATCTCGATGATTACGCGGCCCGGCGACAGTCGGCTGTATGTGACAACCCAGGAGACCATCATCTACACGGTCGACGGTGGGCCACACGGCACGGCAACGGCCTCGCCGTGGTTCAACGTGGGTAGTGCCGTGCAAACCGCCACGGGCCGGACCATCTTCGGCCACAATGGACAGCAAGGACTCCAGTCGGTCGCCTTTCATCCCAACTTCAATAATGAGACCGCGCCCGGCTACGGTAAGCTCTACACGTCGCTGCTCGAAACGCGGCCCGACAGCCCCGATGGGCACTTTTATCTGGGCAACAGCTCCGTCGGTTCCACCGTCACCAGCGACGGCGTGCTGGTCGAATGGACTTTCGATCACTCCACGGGCGAGGTCGATCCCGCCTCCTACCGCGAGTTGTTTCGCGTCACGATGCCGGTGTTCGACCATCCGATCAAGCAGGCGAAGTTCAATCCGTACGCCCGGCCCGGCGATGAGGACTACGGTCTGCTCTATCTGACGCATGGCGACGCCAACTCGAAGGATTCGCCTGCCGACGACCCGCTGCATCTGGACAATAGCATGGGCGTGATGTTTCGGATCGATCCACTTCCGGTCGGCGACAATCGGTACACGATTCCCGCATCGAATCCGTTTGCCGACAGCGAAGACCCGAACGTGTTGAAGGAGATCTACGCCTACGGGTTCCGCAATCCGCACACCTACTCGTTCAACCGCGATGATGAAGGCAACGTACACATCCTGGTCGGCGATATCGGGCGCAACAATATCGAAGAGATCAACCTGGTCGTTCCCGGCGGCAACTTCGGGTGGACGGAGCGCGAAGGCACGTTCGTTCATTTGCAGATCCCGGAGTGGCATTTCGATTCCGGCTACATCACTGGCGTCGACGATCTGCCGGTCGACGAGGCGGAACTGGGCTACATCTTTCCGGCTGCGCAATATGACCATGGCCCGGCGGTCGTGAGTCAGGCCAGGACCGGTAACGCGATTGCCAGCGGGCATGTGATCCGCAACGGCACCGATCCCAATTTGCACAATCAATTGATTTTAAGCGACTTCGGCGGCCACGACGGCAACGTCTATCACGTCGACTTCAAGGAAATGCTCGCGGCAGTCATTCAGCTCGATCCTGACGATCCAGCGCGCGACGAACCAAAAGAACTGACCCAAGCGACGATTCACCGGCTACAGCTGGCGCTGGACCACGACAATAGTCCTGTCACCGACCCGCAGATTTTCGACAACTTTCTTGATCTATTGAATCAGTCGCGTACCGATGTGCGGTTTGGCGAGGGCGTGTTCGGAGAGATGTACATCTCGTCAAAGCGCAACGGCACGGTTTATCTGGTCACCAATTCGGTCCCTCTGTCCGGCGACTACAACCGCAATGGCGCCGTCGACGCGGCCGACTACACCATCTGGCGCGATTCGCTGGGCGAGAGCGGCTTTCGTCTGCCGGCCGACGGCAACGGCGATGGCTTTGTTGGCCTGCAGGACTATGGGTTCTGGAAAACAAATTTCGGCCAGTCTACAGCGAGTGGTTCAGCAGACCCTGTCCCCGAACCGACCACCCTGCTGTTGGCCCTCTTGGCCCTGACCGCCGTGCCGCTTGGAGTGCGGCACGGGTAGTGTGTGGTTGGGATTCCTTGCGAACTTCTTTCGAAACATTCTAAGTACCTCGCAGCCCCATAGAAGGTCGCAGCGAAAAGACCAGAAGTGCCCGTGGAAGTTGGTCAGGCAGCCCATTTTTTGAAGCCGAAAAATATCCTGATATACTCAGGGGCAGCAGCAGCCGTCGAGTTCTGCTGTACGACTTGTCTTTACCGTCTTGCTTTGACCCGTAGCGATCCGCCAGGCGAGCCATGAAACATCACCAGTTACGGGTGGCCTTTGCTACTTGTCTGTAGTCAAGGGCCGGCGGAGGTTACTGCGACTGGTGACGTTGATCCAACCGGTGCTACAGATCCGTGGGAAATCGATGGCAGCTTGAGAGTTGGTGACTCTGGCAACGGCATACTGGACGTTACAGATGGCGGTGTGGTTTCTAATACCCAGGGTTTCATCGGTTACCATTCCGGCTCAACGGGCGTAGCGACGGTCATCGGCGCGGGTTCGAAGTGGACCAACTCGGCCAACCTGGCGGTGGGCGGCACGGACCTCAACACCACCTTCAGGGCATACTTGGAGCCACCCGAGGGCCGGATCCTCCACGGCATCGGGCAATGGCACGCGGGCAACAACAACTTCCTGACCGCGTTGGGCGACCTGAACGCGACCGCACTGTTGCCCGCCTCCGAGTTGACGTTCATCGCGCTGGGCCTTGAGGAGGATGATCTCCGCGGGTGGGATTGGTCTCTAAATGCCCTGGCGACGAACCTGGCGAACGGCAACTTCCAGGGGCGCGTTCCCAGCCTGAGTTTGGCCCTGCGCGGGAAGCATCTGTACGGAGACGACTACGTGGAGGGATATGGGATTGACGATTTGGTTGCGACCACCGACGAGTACGACGACCGCGTTCAGGAATATATCGACATGGTGATCGACTACGGCCAGCCCGTATACCTCCGGATCGGCGGCGAGTTCAGCGGGTACTGGAACGGCTACGAGGCGGGGATGTATCCTCTCGCTTTCCGAAAGATCGTGCAAATGTTCCGCGACTCGGGAGCCGACAATGTGGCATTCGTGTGGTGCTACGAGCCCGCGGCTCCCGGTGACTTCGCCGACGTCGACGCGGACGGCAACTACCTCTGGTTCCCCGGCAACGACGTAATCGACTGGTACGGCATCGATGTGTTCCACCTCAACGAATTCTCCGGTGGTGGGGTCAAGCACGACCGCACTGAGGCCTTTCTTGCGATGGCGCTGGAGGCGGGCAAGCCGGTGGTGGTTGCTGAGTCCACTGCCCGTGACTCCACAATTACCAATGATTCCGGTATGGCCACCGTGTACTGGGACGAGTGGTTTGGCCCGTACTTCGCCTGGATCGATGACCATGAACAGATCAAGGCCTTCCACTACATCAACGCCGACTGGACGGTACTCGGTCACTACGGTGAGTCGGGCTGGAGTCAGGCGGACATCACCGTGAATCCAGCCCTGATGCAGATGTTCGTTGACGAACTCGGCGGCGAGCAGTACTTGCACCTGGCGGATATCGAAGACCTCAACGGATACGGGGCCCCCAACGGCACACTGCACGTCGAGGCAGGCGGCGCGGTTTTCAGTGGCTCCGGTTCCATCGGTAGCAGTTCCGGCTCAACAGGCGAGGCAACGGTCACCGGTGCTGATTCGCGGTGGAAGAACTTGGGCCCCCTGTATGTGGGAAAATCTGGCAACGGCGCACTGCACGTCGAGGCGGGTGGCGTGGTTTCTAACAGGGACGGTTACATCGGAAAATGGGCCGGTTCCGTGGGCACAGTAACGGTCACCGACGAGGGTTCCGAGTGGAATAACTCGGAAGATCTGACTGTGGGTAACTATGGTGAGGGCACACTCAACATCACCGGCGGCGGTGTTGTAAACGTAGGGGGGACTACGACATTCGGCACTAATTCGACATTTGAAATCGAACTTTCAGACCCAACAAGTGGACCATCTCTATTTACCGACAACCTGGAACTGTTTGGCGGCACCTTAGAAATCTCGCTTGCCGAGGGCTTCTTACCAGAGTTAGACAACAGTTTTGACATGCTAGACTTCAGCACGGTCTCGGGAAGCTTTGCCGAGATGAATCTTCCCGCACTCGACGAGAGCCTGTTTTGGGATACATCAGAACTACTTACGCGCGGTGCTATTTGCGTAGGTAGCTGCCCGGCGGCTGTTCAGGGTGACTACAATTACGACGGTGTTGTCGACGCAGCCGACTACACCCTGTGGCAAGACAATTTGGGTGGTGCTTCTTCAGTCCTGAACGGCAACGGTTCAGGTGCAGCGACTGTAGTACAGGCTGACTATGACCTCTGGAAAACAAACTTTGAAGCTATCGGCAGTGGTTCAGCAAACCCTGTAACAGAACCAACTACTGTGTTGCTGGTGTTGATGGCTGTTTTTTGCACACCTCGTTCCAGGTTTCATTCCTGCCCGCTGGGTGCTTTAATTGTCAACGGCGGTTTACAGCGTGTGATTGATATCCCTCTCATCCCACCCGTTGATGCTGCCGGTTAGAGGACTGTTTTCTTGGAAACTTTCCCCCCCGGATGCGCGTTGCGATGCCCAAATCGTTGATACGGAGGACGACCACCTGTAATGCATGGGTTTTTACCTGGGTGACAGCCTTGTTCCGTTAGCAGCCCTTATTGGCTTTAAACCCGTGCGGCTACGTCTGATGGTTTATCCGACTGTCGCCGAACCGGTCAGCCTGGAGCAGGGTCAAGTTCGGTTTACATCAAAATCCTCTGATGGGCCGACAAAACTCCGGAAACCCATATCGTTCATAAACCGATGGATTTGTCAGTCAACCGGGAAAATGAGGAGAAGACGATGACAGTGAATCATGTCGAACCGATAGAAACAGCGGAACTGCTTGAGAACATTCGGGCATGGGCACACACCGCAAACGCGACGGAACTTCCTGATGGACGACTATTTCTCGTCTGGTCTGCCGGTCAGTTTGAGAACAGCGAGGATATGGTGATTGCGGGAGCAGTGATGGGTACAGATGGAAAATGGGAGAAGACCCACGTTGTGGTGGACAGGTTTGAGTTGGAAGGCGAGACCTGGATTCCCTGGTGTCCCACGGTCCTTACCGCCTCGGACGGAAGCCTCCATGTGTTCTTCATGGGCAATCCGCGGTCAGAATACGTCTTTGTCAACGAACCTCGCTCAACCGTTCGGGCCTCGTGGCAGATGGGAGACGATGCGAAGAACCAGATGTTTCATGCCCGGCTGCGGGATTTCCGGTGTGACCAAATCCGAATGCTTCTTCCGGATGAGCCCGGGGTAAATACGCAGGGCAGGCCGCTGCATTTCCAGAGCGGGGGATGGGCAGTCCCGTACGATTCCTGTCACACGACCCACAGCCATTTAGTGGTACTGGATGAACAACTTGAAGCATACGAGAAGCGAGGCGACATCTTCTGTCCGCCAGGTAGTCTGGAACCATCTATCGTGCAGCTCGACGATGGACGCATCCTCTGCTATCTCCGCTTCCATCCCCGCAACTGGAACTGGACGAAAGCGGTAGGGGGAAAGGAAGTGCAGGGGCACATCTGGAAGATGATGTCCGAGGACGAAGGCAGGACGTTTTCCGACCCCGTGGCCACCAACTTGAGAAATCCCAGCGGAGGAATTGACATCGCCCTCAGCCAGTTTGGACGGTTGCTTATTACTTACAACGACAGCTACGCACTCCGTCTGCCCCTTTGCGTAGGCATTTCTGACGACCTGGGCGAGATGTTCCGGGTTCGCGACATTGAAACCGAATTGGGGGAACCTGTTTACAACTGGACCTTTGCCAATTACGAGCACAATTGCCATTCCTACCCGAAGCTGGTTCAAACGAACAATGGGCTGTGGCATCTGTTTTACACTTACCGGTATGCATGTATCAAACATGTCTGGTTTGACGAGGCGTCGCTGGAAAAGGGGCGAAAAGTCATCGGGTGAACGGACAGATGACTCTCAGGATTAGAGCGATAGCGGCACCACAACCACAGCAGCTGCAATCACTAAAGTCCTTGCCTTGCTTGTCATTTTTCATACAGACCCTTTTCCCAATGTTTCAGCACTATCGGGCGACCCGGATGTCCTCGTTCAGGACCTTGCCGTTGACGCCGTGATGCCGGAAGATCGCGACCGGTTTGCTCTTCTCGCGCTTCACGTCGACGCGAAGGAAACCGCCGACGATGTTCAGATACTTGTGCATGTCGGAGCGGTTCTTTTCGTTGAATCCGCCCGCGTGCTTGTCGGTGGTCGGTCCGCAGGAATACTCGCGGACGCCGGTGCGGGGGTCTGATAATCCAAGGCACTGTGGATACGATGGTGACTTTAGTCCAGTCGCCAGCGACCGATCACCCAACGGGCTTTCTCGAAGGTCAAGAACAACTCCTGCGGTTGGCTCTGTTGGCCCTGGCCACTGTGCCGCTTCGAATGTGACGCAGGTAATCGGTGCTTGGGATGTTCTGCGCACTATTTTGGGGAGATCCAAGGTGCGCCGCAGCCTCACGGGGGCTGCGGGAAAACTTTCTCTGGTTTGAGTCCTCCAGGGAGCAAAACTTGCCCCCGCACTAGAGACGGGTTATTCTGGCCGGTGGCATTGCGCAGGAGGTCCCTTTTCGCCGGAGTCCACTAATGCGTCTGTTCACGCTGTTTCTGATCGCCGCTCTAGTCGCCTCTTCTGCGTTTGCTTTGCCCAAGGGCTTTAACTACGACGAATCGAAGGTCCCCGATTTCACGCTGGTGGATCCGTTGACGCTTGAAAACGGGGATAAAGTGGCTGACGCGGAGACCTGGAAAAACAAGCGCCGGGCTGAAATCGTGGATCTCTTTGAGACCCACATTTACGGCTGCGCACCTGAAGATTCAAGCGGCGTTCGTTTTGGCGATGCGGAAGTCGACGACAAAGCGCTCGGCGGGACGGCGATTCGCAAACAGGTGAAAATCTATTTCAGCGGCGCGAAAGATGGACCCACAGCCGACTTGTTAATCTATCTGCCCGCCACCGCAAAAGCTCCCGTGCCTCTCTTTGTGGGGTTGAATTTCGGCGGGAATCATACGGTGGCAGACGACCCCCAAATCTGGCTGCCGACTTCATGGACGCGCGATCGGGACGACGACACAGTCGTCGATCATCGGGCAACTGAAAAGGGCCGTGGGAAAAGCAGCAGCCGTTGGCCAGTGCAAGAGATCGTGGCGCGCGGTTATGGCGTGGCGACGATTTATTGCGGCGACATCGATCCCGACTATCACGACGATTTCCAGAACGGTGTGCATCCGTTGTTTTACGACGACAGTCAAGATAAGCCGGCAGACGACCAGTGGGGTTCCATCGCCGCTTGGGCCTGGGGCCTAAGCCGCGCGTTGGATTACTTTGAAGCCGATGCTGACATTAACCACAAACAGGTGTCGGTGGTCGGCCATTCGCGCCTCGGCAAGACATCCCTCTGGGCGGGCGCCCGCGATGAGCGATTCGCGCTGGTGATTTCGAATTGTTCGGGTTGCGGCGGGGCGGCGCTTAGCGGGCGGCGTTTTGGCGAAACAGTGAAGCGAATTAACACTTCGTTCCCGCACTGGTTCTGTGGAAATTTTCGGAAATACAACGACAACGAAGACGCGTTGCCCGTCGACCAACACATGCTCGCGGCGCTTGTCGCTCCTCGGCCATTGTACGTGGCGAGCGCAGAGCAAGATTTATGGGCCGATCCGCGGGGAGAATTCCTGTCGCTCAAAATTGCCTCGCCCGTCTATGAATTACTCGGCAGGAAGGCGTTTAGTAATGTGGAAATGCCTACGGTTGACACGCCACTGCTGCGTGATGTGGCTTATCACATTCGCACTGGCAAGCACAATATTACTCTCTATGATTGGCAGCGCTACATGGATTTTGCCGATCAACAGTTCGACCGCGAAGATTAATATCTGTCCCGTTTAGTCTCTGGTGGTTTGTTCACCGCGGAGCGGCTAAAATCGTGTCGTGCTGACCGACTCGATTCGGGCGGTCGTGGCCCTGGTCGAGTGTTTGTTGTTTGGCCAGGGGGTTCGAGTCCTTCCTCTGGTACTCTAGAAAGCAAAGGGTTTGCCGTATCGACTTTTGCACAGATCTCAATCGGCAGTAAGTCATACTCTGTACTCGCCGTGGCTGCCACTGGTCACGAATCAGTCTGACTGCAGGCATCTTCTTTGCCGATTGTTTCTTCTTTGAATCCTTCGCACCGAACAATCGGCTGTGGCGGATACTTTTGAAACCGGCGATCTACCTGAGACAACTGGCATAGCAGGAATCGTGATCCTGTACCGGAAGTGACTTCCTTCAAGTGCGCGCAAGTTTCGCAGATGCTCTGAACCATGTTCTACTCCGCTTCTGCCCACAGTCGAACTTCTCCATCCTCATCGATTTCCACACCGATCACGCTGGCCCGGCAGCACACGGGGTAATCCTCGACGTACTCCTGGCTCGATCCCGCTGTTGGATCAATGGGGATCACGATCTCCTCGCCACAGGCATCGCAGATGTAGGTCGCTTCATCGTCCATCGTGTCAATTCTATCGTGATGACGACTGCTATAGAATGGGCCGCAATCCAACGGCAATGGACACAACGATGTTTCTCTTCACCAGACCAGCCTGGTTTCGTGTACCCTGCCGGTTGGGTGAGGTAAGTGCGGTGTGTTGCCGAAAATGCGTAGTCCTACGCAACTATCACCGGCTGCTGAGAGTCTCTAACTTCCATGCCACTTCGCGTGCGGTGCGAGTAGTTGGAAATTTGCTGCGCACTATTTTAGAAACATCCAAGGTACCTCGCGACCTTGCCCAGGATGGACAGATGACTGACCTGGTGAGAGTCTCAGTCGGTGTGGGCAGGAGCTGTTGTGGGCACGATCAGCAGGGTGGCGATAAAGCCTACCACGACCATCCCTATGCCGAGGACGTAGGTGGCACTGACACCAGGTTCGTAGTTGATGGTATCGGTAGATCCACCGAGCACTTCAATGAGCGTTGCGCTCACCACCACCGCTAAGTTTCCAATCATGATCATCACCGTCAACATCGTCCCTGCTGCGAGGCCGACCTTGTTTGGCGGAAGGGTCATGATTCCACCCGCCTGAGACATTGACCAGCCCCAGGCGCATCCGAAGCCCGCGCACAGCAGGGCGATCGAGAGCCATGGTTGTGCGTGGTTGATCCAGAACGCCACGCAGACAAGGGTCTGGATCACCAGCGCGAGCAGGAGCAGATGCCTGGTACCAAGTTTGCGCTGGACCATCGGGCCGATGAAACTGGCGGTTGCCACGCTCGCACTCATGAACAGGAAGATGAAGCCAGTCGCCATCGCATCATCCTTGACGACCTTCTGCAGGTACATGGTGGTGGCAAAGATCAAGATGCACCAGCACGAATTGCTCAAAGTTCCGCCCACCAGGTATCCCGCGAAGGTTCGGTTACCCAGCATCCGCAGGTCAATGATTGGGACCTTTACCCGCAATTCGACGAATATGAAGGCAATCAGGCATGCCAGGCCTACCAGGGTCATGGTCAACCACTCTGCGGTCGGCCAGTGTGGAATGCCTGCGATTCCGACCGCCAGTAGGGCGAGTCCGCTGAGCAGAAGCAGGATTCCAGCAATGTCCATGCCACCCTTGGTTTCGGGGTCCCGCGATTCGTTAGCGCAGTTCGTGACCGCAATAAACGCGACCACCGCGATGGGGAGGTTGATGAAGAACACCCACCGCCAACTCAGTTCCTCAGTTAAAGACACCACCTACCACCGGACCGATTGCCATGCCGATGGTGCCGATGCCGGTCAGGATTGAGATCGTCCTGGGGAGATTCTCCTTGGTGGCCGAGGCGCTGACCACGGCCGTGGACAAGGGAAACAGCAGGCCGCCTCCGATGCCCAGGAAGATCCGGGCAATGATCACCATGGTCGCCGAATTTGCCAGCCCCACCCAGATTGAGACCGCGCCGAAGAGTACGATACCCACCAGGAGAAGTTTCTTACGGCCGTAGCGGTCGCCGAGCGGACCTGCGATTCCCAGAACTGCGGAGAAGGAGAGGATGTAGCCGGTGATCACCCACTGCAGACTGTCTGCGCTAACCCCAAAACTTTCTGCCATGCGGGGAAGAGCGACTGCGGCGGCCATGTAGTCGATGACCACGACCATTTGGGCCAGGCCACAGGCCAGGAGCAAGGGGAGGGTACAGGACTTGGAGTCCGTGGGCACGGAGTCAGAAGTGCTGTTCATGGTTCGACGGTTAGGAATTTTAATTCGGGTTCAAGGCCTGAATGGGCCAGTGCAGATGCAATTGTGCCAGCATCGAGTTGTGTGTCAAACGTCTGGTCTGAGGTTGCGCTGTACTTCTGACAGGTTTTTGTGGAAACACCTGGTTGGCGCGAAGCTTTACCTCGCCACGTTTAGTATCGGCACTATTCTTTTAGCGATCAAACTCGGTTATGGGCATCTTTTGTAGAACCGGCTGGATTCACGTCACCGGTAGTAGTGACTTCCGCCTGGCAGTACGGTTAAGCTGGAAGAACGCCAAGTTATTTTCAAAGGGGCGGGGCGGATACAACTGCGTTGCAGATTGCCTTCAACTACGCAACAATTAGCCTCCAAGGACAGTTTTGGTTTTAGACATAGGGAGTGTCATCCATGCAACTGAGTTTAGGCGGTCGCAGGGTTTTAGTCACTGGTGGTTCTCGCGGGATTGGACGCGCATGTGCCGTGTCACTGGCGCAAGAAGGGGCAACCGTGGCGATCAACTACGTCAGTAACGACGCCGCAGCCGAGAGGACGTATCAAGATTTGCTCGCGATTGGGGTAAAGGCTTACAAGTTTAAGGCGGATGTAACCGACCTCCAGGCGGTGCGCAACCTGCTCGCAGAGATGAATGAAACCGTAGGTGGGATTGATGTGCTGGTGCACTCTGCTGGGATTTCCCTCCCTGATGACGCCGCATCTCCGGAAACGTGGGACCGAGTCATACGATCGCACCTGTACAGCACCTACTATCTCTGTCATGAAATCGCTGAAATCATGAAGTCGCAACGTTGGGGGCGAATTATCGCCATCGGTTCAATTGCCGGGAGGGGCTCGGGTGCTTCTGCCTATTCAGTCGGAAAAGCAGCCCAAAGCCACTACGTTCGAGGGTTGGCACCAATCTTAGGACCATTCAACATTACCGTGAACGTCGTTTCTCCAGGTCGAATCAACACGGACATGATTCCAGGGACGCCAGAGGATTGGGGCGCGTTCGCCCGTGCGCATATACCTGTGTATCACGATCGTAACGACTATCCCGGCCCGGAACTGATAGGGGAGGTGGTGTCCTTTTTAGCTTCGGAACAAGCAAGTTACATCTCTGGTGCTGATTTACCTGCCTGTGGGGCTGCGTACACCGGTTTATAGATTGGAGCAGGCACGCGCGGGAACCATACACCTCTTTTGATGGACGACTCCAGTGAAGATCTTGATATTAGCGGCTTCAGTTTTGGTGGGATGTATTCTGTTTGCCGACGCCGGTCTGGCGGAGGACTGGCCGCAATGGTTGGGACCCAATCGCGACAGTGTCTGGCGGGAAAAAGGAATTGTGAAAGAGTTCCCCGAACAAGGATTGCCGGTCCGCTGGCGGGTTGCGGTGGGCGGCGGTTACTCGGGGCCGGCCGTCGCTGATGGACGCGTCTTCGTACTCGACTATGTCCGCTCCGCCGGCAAGGCACTCGACAGCACGGATGTTCGCAGCCAGCTTGAAGGAACGGAGCGCGTCCTCTGCCTGAACGTCGGAGACGGTTCATTGCTCTGGAAGCATGAGTACGAGTGCCCCTATCACATCGCGTATCCGAGTGGTCCCAGAGCCACGCCGACGGTCGACGGAAGGCGAGTCTACTCGCTTGGCGCCGAAGGAGATTTGTTCTGCCTCGATGTTGCAGATGGCAGGGTCGTCTGGTCGAAGCAACTGTGCAAGGAATACCAGACGGAGTCGCCGCTTTGGGGATTCTGCGGACATCCGCTGGTGGATGGTCGAAAACTGATCTGTCTCGTGGGTGGAACGGACAGCGTCGTCGTCGCATTCGACAAAACGAATGGCAAAGAGCTGTGGAGATCGCTCTCTGCCACAGATCCGGGTTATTGTCCCCCGACCCTCGTTACCGTGGGCGGGCGGCGACAACTTGTGATCTGGGATCCTGAAGCTATTAACGGGCTCGATCCCGATACGGGTGCGGTGTACTGGTCGGTCCCGCTGAAACCGGATTACGGGATGTCGATCACGACGCCTCGGCAGTACGGCAGCTTCTTGTTCGCCAGCGGGCACGTCAAGGTGGGAGCGCTCTTAAAGCTCGATCCCAAGCCCGCCGCGGAAATTGTCTGGCGGGGAGAGAGCAAGACGGCAGTTTATTGTTGCAACAGCGTCCCCTACATCGAAGATGGAATTATTTACGGTGTTTGCGCCACCGGGGGACAGCTTCGAGCCGTCGAACTGATGACCGGCGGCCGACTTTGGGAAACGTTCGCGCCGACAACCGGCCGACGTCGCGCTTCACACGCGACCGCGTTTCTCGTCAAGCACGAGGACCGCTGTTTCCTGTTCAACGAAAAGGGAGACTTAATTCTGGCTCGGCTAAGTCGGGAGGGTTACGACGAGATCAGCCGGTTCCACGTTCTAGAGCCGACGAGTACTTCTGGAGGGCGAGACGTCGTTTGGAGCCATCCGGCGTTCGCAAATCAATGCGTTTACGCCCGCAACGACAAAGAGCTTGTCTGCGTGTCGTTGGCGGCTGACTGACGATGGCACGACTACCACGACTTCAAGAGATTTTCACCCAGCCTTGTGCTGTCGATCCACCATCGCATTCCAATGACCGGTGTCATCAGATCGGAGTTGCCGAAGTAACGATATCCCATGATGGTCTTCCTCAAACTTTTTTGCCGATTCCAGCTTCTTTGCCGTCATCGATCCCCGGAAATTCTTCTTCAGGGATTTTCCGATACAATCATGATCAGCCATTTCCCCGCTGGTACCTGCAATTGGTCTGAAAAGGTTATCTCCACGGTCGAATCCTTTTCCTTAGTCTTATACCCAGGAACTTTTTCAAATTGCCCATCCGGCGATGTCAGTTGTTCAATTTTTGGCAGCTTTCCACAGCTAGGAATTTCAAGCTGCAGCGGTGTCGCGTCATCACGGGAAAAATTGAATAAGCCGACGATAGTTTTTTCGCCACTCTCGATGACCACAGGTTGAAGGTCAACCGAATCAGAAATCTTTACGGGTAAGGGCTTATTGCCCAACCACTCCAGCAGCGCACTGTATTGCCGTTGGCGGGGATGGTTCAGAAAACCCCGGTGGTCATGTCGGAAACAGGAAGCGGTCAAAGCCACCCGACCAGCTTCATCCGATTTCACCATCAGTTCCGGCCCGATACAGTTGTGGTTTGCATCATGGAATTCGGAAATCACCTGCCACTTTTGATCTTCGGGCACCAGTCGGAGAAGGGGGTGGTGCCACAAATCCCGGTAGACGTGTAAGGGGTAGTCTTCAATCGCGAGTTCAGCCGGGCCGTTCAAAAAACCAGGTCTGAAGTATTCACTCAACGCCGTGGTAATGGGTTCCCCGGTGGTAACGCCAAGGGCTGACAACCGATCGTGCGCCGCCAGCAATTCGACAGCCTCGCCGTCCAGCAATAGTCCATTCTTGATCAGCCACGGAAATTGGTCCCAGACCCGCATGACCACATTTCCAGGGACAATGAATGGACCGACAGCGGTTTCGATCTGACTTGCTTCGACCAGGCGAAGGGGGATCCCCAGGCGCGAAAGACATTCATAAGTGAGATGCCCGGTTTCGACCCGGGTTTCATCAAGTCCCTGGTAAAAGGCGCATTCCTCGGTGTATACGAGGGACGCTCCCGAAGGAACCGCTGCGCGGGGGATCGCACGGCTGAGATTTTTCAAAAAAGGGAGGTGGCGCTCAATTTGCTCCGAATAAACCGTGCCTTCCCTTATGTTGGGAAAAAGAAGCAGATGTTTATAACCGTGGCTTACCGCGTGGACCATCTGAAAAAGAAAGTCGGCTGCGGAACGGTTGAACCGATTGGTTGGCCAGCAACTGTGCTCGCTAAAGATCCACGACTCGTGAGGCAGCAGCATTTTCTGCAACAATCCTGAGTACATGGCCTGTAGTTTTCCGGTCCGGTCGTAATCACTGTAACCACCACAGCCTACCCGGGCGTGTATCCGGTTGCCTTGACCAGCCATTTTCTGCAGGAGCGTGAGAACCTTGCAACCACCCAGGGAAGCTGCGTCGAAACCGGCCAGGGTACCGCCGAAGCCGCACGCTTTGTTGACCCGATGGATGGCTTGGGAAATCTTGTCCGCGACCTCTTCCAGGTTCAGCCGCTTGAACTCAAACCAATCTGACTTGATCTTTTCTGCGGCCTCAGAAATGGGCAGCGGTTTTTGAAGAATCCCAAAGATTTTCTCTCTGGTGAGGCGATGCCCGTACTGAAGGTTGAACGCCTTCAGGTGATCCCTGCAATAACAGGTATGCATCTCAATATGGTTGTCCATTCGAAAGTCGTCATCCGGCCAGAGCCAGTCATAACCAACGTCGGCAAAACTGGCGAAAAAACCGCAGATGTAGTTCTGCCATTTGGGGTCAAGAGGACAAGGCGATTCCAGTTGGTTTCCGGTGATGCCTACCATTCGTTTGAACGGGTGCTGGGCCAGTTCAAAACCATGAAGCAGGGTCGGTAGATCCAGTACCAGCCAGAAGCCGGCAGCTTTCAACGGTTGGGTAGCCCTTGAATGCTTCTCACGCAGGACTTTTATTTCGTTTTCCTCGGGGAAAAAGTTCTGGGGACAAACTTCTGCTCCCGTCAACCCTCTCATCGTCCCCGCCTGGATGGTATCAACACCGATTTGGTGACAGAAATCGATCAGGCGTTCGGTTTCCTTCGGGTCGTCAAGCCATCTGGAGTCGTTCACCGGCAAGGCCAGGTGAAGTTCGTTTTCTTTCCCGGCCATGAAATTTCCTTCTCACTGGATAGAGGTGAGGGAGCCCGGAGCAAACGCTGAACCGTTCATGGGAAATCCACCTTATTCTTGCTTCTCGACTACGTGTAGGATAAAGTCATCACGAGTTTGAGGGCAGGGTGAAATCTGTTGGGATTCGAATGCCTGCCAGCACCAGTTTCAGATGAAAAGCGCATCGTCAAGCCACCGAGATTGCGGCCCCGGCCAGATCCTCGAGAGTGGAGACCGGCTTGGCAGTCCCCCACATGAAAACTATCCGACTGAGGGACGTTGCCGGCTTGTCAAAAATCCCAGCAGTGCAAACACAGAGAGAAACCCCGTGCAGGGCTCCGGGATAGTACCAATGTCACCATCTCGGACCGGCCAAGGCACCGATCCTGAATTGTAGTCTGTTTTTGTCTGGTACTGCTGTTTTCCGTTGTAGAAGTTGAAAATCCAAGCGTAGCTTTCAGGGTTTGGCCCGTACTCCAGGCCATACCAGAACGAATTTGCGAATAAATTTCCGCCCGGTGCAGCCCCGCCTGGAAATTCAATCTGGGAAAAAGGATCCGTGTAGTACAAGCCCCAGCTGGAATTTTGCGTCAACGAATAAGGGTTCCAAGACCCAGTATTACCCAGGACGTCGTAGTAGATGTGCGCCATTTCACCTTGACTGTTGTACCCGCAATCACCCGCGGGCAATAACGATTCGGGATAGGTACAACCAATCTCGCCGATGTCCACCATGGCAGGCAACCTCCAGTTGCCTGCCTCCAAATGTTTGTCGCTGTTGAGCCGAGCTATAAATTCGTTGGCAGCGTCCCAACTCATAATGCCATCATCATTGTATATCGCGTCGTCGCCGTCGTAATTAGAGGTCTTGGCGTAGTTGGCATCCTGCAACCAGGTGACATCCAGCACCGTATCGTAGTATGCCTGGTAGTCGGTTCCTCCGTCGGTCGCCGGGAGACGGCCCTGCAGGGCCGCTTCTGCGGAGGGGGAAATTGAAAGAACGCCCCCAAGAATTAACAGGCTTGTAAAAAACGCTGAAACCATTCCCGTGCAGGGCGGAGGTGTTTCACGATGATATTGCATGATGCTAACACCTGTTAAAGTTGGGCGTTTTATTTTCGGTAATATGCCCGGGGGCTTACAAGAAAAATGCCGTTTCAATTTAACTCTCATAGCCATTGCGGTGTGTCAACTTGTCTTACGGCTACTCACCAGTCGTGCAAACAAAAAAGGCGTCCAGGTTCTCCGCACATGCAGAACCTGGACGCCTTTTTTGGGGTTTGTTTTTTTGCGAATCATTAGACCTGACTCGTAGTTGTTGCCGGCTAGCAGTGTTGATAAATCCGGTCCACCAGTTTTCCAGTTTACCTGCTCGCCGGCAGAAAGCAACCATATTTTGCCGGCAGTTTTGGCCTCTTGCCGGCAAATACGAGTTATCGTGCTCTGCCTGATTCCTGTCCTTCTCTCCACAGTTTCTGCTTTCGTTCTTCGGTAAGGTAACGCCAACAACTTGTAGTTTTAGTAATGCCCTTACCTCATCTGGATCAGAGGGATGGCCGAATTGCAACGCGACTCGGTAGGCCTGCTGGCCTAGGTGCCGCTTTGCACGCGGCACAGGTAGTGGGAACTTCCTCCGCACTCTTCCTGGGACAACCCAGGTACCCCGCAACCGGCCGCCGAGCGGGGAATTTACGCGCAGTTTCGACGAGCTTATACTCAGCCAAACGCGTCAAGACAGGTCAAGGCACGCTTCAAAACGCGACCCTCGGCGGCTCACTAAAAAATTACTCCGCAGACACCCTGTAAACCTGGTCCGACGAAAAACAGGATCGCCAAACGCCCAGTTGCTCCGCACAAATCCTCCAAATGTTCTTTGGATAGATCAAACGGACTTTCAATGTTGTACGATCAGGCACCTGAGATGGGCAGGACCCAACGCCATCAAGGAGCATCGCTACAGTGATCACCGACCAGCCACCTTGCCTGACCAATCAAGACGTGGAAGCGTATCAGAACGATGGGTTTGTAATCGTGCGCAAACTCTTCGATCCGGCCGAGCTCGAGGAAGCAACTCATCTAGACCAGGACCAACTCGATCAGATGAAAATGGATCCTCTTCTGAGCCCCCGCCTGGAGATGGGTGATCGGATCGATGGAAGCGGAAAATTCCTGGTCAAGGTCGATGGGGCCAAATATCTTCATCCCCACCTGGCAGCGCTTTGTCGAGACTCTAGACTCATCGAGCGTGCCCACCAAATGCTCGGCGAACAGGTAAACCTGTTCAAGGACAAGCTCATATTCAAACCGCCCCAAGCAGCCGGGTTCTCACCCCATCAAGACATGCAATTCGGCTGGCACCGGTTTATTCGCGACGGGGTGTCGTGCATGATTGCGTTTGACCAGGTCCACGAACGTAATGGTTGCTTGCAAGTTGTTCCGGGCAAACACCGCGCGGGGTTGCTCGGACCGCTCGAGCAAAATCTATCCGACGGGGCGTGGGACAATGCTCCGTGGCGTTCGGTGCTGATGGATTCCGGAGATGTGGTGTTCTTCAGTGCGTTCCTCCCGCACCGTTCAGCGGACAACCGATCCAGCCAATCCCGCCGTGTATACATACCTACTTATGCACCCACATCGGACGGGGATCAATACGATCGCTATTACGATTGGTGGGTCGATTGGGCCTCCAGCGAGTATCCACCCGACTATGCGGGCAGGGAAAATCAATTTCCATCTTTAATCAGCTCTTCAAATGCTTAACGGGGATGAACAACACCTGAACGAATTGACCGCGGCGCTGGCCCGCTAGCTGTTCTGGTTTGAACGTCGCGATTCCGACTGCTTGTGCGCCCCCCCCTTTAACGTCGTTCGGCTCTGGCGACGAGATAGATTCCGACAAGAATCAGGGCGCCGCCGCCGACCTGAGCTGCAGTGAGTGTTTCATCGAACAGGAAATACGCCAGCAGCGTCGCGCAGACCGGTTCACCCAGCAAGGCAACGGCAATCATCGAAGCGCTGAAGAAGCGCAGCACCCAGTTGTTGGTGGTGTGGCCGAGGATCTGACTGACCAGCGCCAAGCCGATCAAGTACCACCAGGTCGAGGGTGAAAAACCGGCGACCTGCTGCCCGGTGACGATCGCCGCCAAGCAAAGATAACCTGCAGCGGAGCCGTAACAGACCGTCACGTAAACGCCCAACGAGTGTCGGCGCCGGAGGTTTCGGCCGATGAGCAGGTAGACGGCCAATCCGACCGCGGCGATGGTCGCCAACGTACCACCGAGCAGATCGTTGGATAAATGCCCATCGCTTTGAAGCCCACAGCCAATCGTCACCGCCCCGATGACCGATATCGCAATGCCGAGGATCGTGGTCCGCGACAACCGTTCGCCTGTCATCAGCGGGGTGAGCAGGCCGACCCACAGCGGTGTGGTGTTGACCATCACGACGCTAATAGCCACGGACGTTATCTCCAGCGAATAGATCCACGTTGCGAAGTGAATCGCCAGAAAAAAACCGGACGTCGCGGCCAGTTGCCCATCGCGATACGTAAGGGACTGCAACTCGCGGCGATGGCTGACCAATGTGGGGATCAGCACCACGACAAACGCGATGCCCATGCGATACGCGGCGATGGTCAACGAAGCCGTTTCATGCTGGGCGTACCGGACAAAGATCGCCCCGGTCGACATCGACAACACCCCCACCGCCAAGGCGACGTAGGCGTAACGCGTTGGTTTTCCGCGATCGTCAGTCGGGGTTAACATGCGAACGTCTATCATCCGGGATTCCCGGATGGCCTCGGGGCGACAACCGCCGACACGTTTTCATCTTTGTAGCGAATGTATCACGCCCCGTGTGGTCCGCAAATGGGGGACTCGGCGCCGCATCGAAAAACGTGTGCGAGATTGCTCCTGGCAGGCAGTCGCCGCTTCGCCTCGAGCCGTTAGCTGACGATAGAACCAAGGCGATAGCCGCGTGGCCGCAGGCAAAGTCCAAGGGCTGCGGTCAATATGAGAAGCCACATGGCAGCAGGTTCGGGAACCGCAGCCGTATTGGTTGCAGGTGGCAACGAAGCCCCGGTGGTGCTGCCGAAATTGTTTTTCCACCTCGTGTAGTCGCCCACATCGACGCCATTCATGCCGTCGCCATTGCCGCTGAGGCTCGTCTCATCAGCGGCGACCAGGTTGTGTAGTCGGCCGCATCCACAACGCCGTCATCGTTGTAATCGCCAGCCAGACCCGGCGGCGCCGGCGAAGCGATCCCGAGGCCAAACCAGTTGTAGGAAGCTGCGTAGGGAAACGAGTAGAGGTTGCGATGGCCCGCGCCGGAACTGTCTGAGCCGTAGTACCACGCCCCCCCACGATAGACGGGAAAATTGCTTCCGTAGGCGGATCGGGATCCCTCGGTCCATTGGTAGAGCAGTCCTTCCGTATCCTTCAGGCCATAATAGCTTGTTGCGCTGCTGTAGGCACCAACCTCGGTTAGATAATCTACTGACCAGCCCCCACTGACAGTACCAGTTGTTAAGTTACGCTTTGCAGCTCCGCTAGGCCAGCCACTTCACTTCGTGGAGACGTAGCCCGAACGGGTGCGTTGGGCATGGTGAAGTGATTGGGGGTGAAAGTCCCCTGCGGGGCCTATCGGAGGCAACCGCGAGGTGAAGGCAACTGCACGAGACGGAGCTTGGACAATGGACAATCGAAGTCTTTCTTGCGAGGGCGTGTGGGATGGAAGCCGGAACCGAACCGCAGCACCGAACGCAAGTGAACCCTTATGCAGGCTCCTCGGGCCTGGGCAAGCGTGCTCGTCAACGCGACGCCTGATATCCGATCGTGGCCC